>JGI20166J26741_11503696_pt1 | contig 12702 bp, 13 predicted proteins | sample TergutCu122P5_FD_26741 | JGI IMG/M metagenome (IMG submission 26741) | reverse complement strand
GTGGGAAAACATCACTAGACTTCTTCGGAAATTGGCGTTTGTCATTCTGAGCGAAGCGAAGAATCTTGATTTTAAGACCCTTCGCTGCGCTCAGGGTGACAGCGGGAAATCAATTTCCGAAGAAGTCTACTTAATCAGCTTCTTTTCACATCATTTTATCCTAAGCAGCTTCCTAAAAACGCCGCCCAAAAACCGCGGCAGCTTGATCACGCGAATTCTCATGCACGTTCCCCTCCATGCCATGTTTTTCCGATTAGCACAAGAACAGGTTCCACACGCCGAAAATTATGAGCGCCGCGGCTATCACCAGCACCCACATCGGGATCAGCAGCCCGAGGATGATCCCCAGGCCGACGCATAAGGATATGAGCCCGACTATTTTCCGGCGCATAACGTACCTCCTCTGCCGGGACTGCCAGCCGCAGTCCGGTTAGATTATAATATGCGCCGGCCTGAAAATAAAAGCGTGTCCGGACGGCGATTTCACAGTGAATTTATCGCCTCTTTGTCCCGTTTTATCACTTTGCGCCGCGTGAATTCGTCCCTGTCCCGCTCCTCCAGCGTCTCCTGTATCTTCTTGACCAGGCTCTCGTACCGGGGGATGGTGATGTTTTTCAAAGCGTTCGCGCGCTTCTGGGTCTGCCTGATGGCCATTGCCAGGCGGTAGGCGGAGTTCTCGATCATCGCCAGGGTGATCGTCAGGTCCTTTACCTCGTTGAACTTGGAATAGGCCTCGTCCATGGCCGTGGTCGTGTTCAGGAACCCGAAGCTCGGCTTCCGGCGCGTGGAGTTGTCGTAGCTTACTATCGGTATCTCCACGCCCATAACGCTCCGCGCGCGCAGGCGGATCGTCCCCTCCTGCGGCACGCCGTAGCTGAAGCGCTCCACGTTGCCGATGCCCATGTCGATGTTGGCCTTCTGGAGCGCGGCGTAGGCCTCGGTGAAGACGCGGTCGATGCTCGCCTGGAGGTCCTTCGCCTTTTCGTTCAGCTCCATGATCTCCTTGATGAGCACGTTGCGCTTGCGGTCCAGGAGGTCGTAGCCCTGCCTGGAGAGCTGGAGCGTGTTTTTCGCCAGAATGAGGTTGCCCTTTGTCGGGAACGCGCTCTGTTCCATTTCAGCCTCCTATTCAGCCTCCTAGAAATCGCCCTCCGCGGCGCTCGCGTAATATTTGTCCAGCGTTTCGGCCTTGATGCGGTCGAGCTCCGAACGCGGCAGCAGGCCCAGTATTTTCCAGCCGAGGTCCAGCGTCTCCGCGATCGGGCGGTTCTGCGACCTGCCCTGGCCGATGAACTCGCGCTCCAGCACCTTGCCGAACACGACGTACTGTTTGTCCAGCTCGCTCAGTTCGTCCTCGCCTATGACGGAGGCCAGCGCGCGGATGTCCATGACGCGGGAGTACGACGAGAATATCTGGTTGCCCACGTCCGGGTGGTCGGCCCTGGTGCAGCCTTCGCCTATGCCGTCCTTCATCAGGCGCGAGAGCGACGGCAGAATGCCGATCGGCGGATAGACGCCCTTTTGCGCCAGCGCGCGGTCGAGCACTATCTGCCCCTCCGTGATATAGCCGGTCAGGTCCGGGACGGGGTGCGTTATGTCGTCGTTGGGCATGGTAAGTATCGGGACCTGCGTGACGCTCCCCTTTCCGTCCTTGAGTATCCCCGCGCGCTCGAACAGGGAGGCCAGCTCGGAGTAGAGATAGCCCGGATAGCCCTTCCTGCTGGGGATCTCGCCCTTGGAGGACGAGATCTCGCGGAGCGCCTCGGCGTAGGAGGTCATGTCGGTCAGTATGACCAAAATGTGCATACCCTTCTCATAGGCCAGGTATTCCGCCACGGTCAGCGCGGCCCGGGGGGTGATTATCCGCTCCACGACGGGGTCGTTCGCCAGGTTGAGGAACATGACGACGCGCTCCATGGCCCCCGTCTCCTCGAACGTGCGCCTGAAAAAGTCCGCCACGTCGTACTTCACGCCCATGGCCGCGAACACGACGGCGAACTTCTCGTCGGAGCCGGCGCCCAAAGACGCCTGCCTGACGATCTGCGCCGCGAGCTGGTCGTGGGGCAGGCCGTTCCCGGAAAAGACCGGCAGCTTCTGCCCGCGTATCAAGGTCATCAGCCCGTCGATGGCGGAGACGCCCGTCTGGATGAAGTTGCGGGGGTATTTGCGGGAGACGGGGTTTATGGCCTTGCCGTTCACGTCCCGGACGCACTCCGGCGCGATCTCGCCCAGGCCGTCGATCGGCCTGCCGATGCCGTCGAACGTCCTGCCGAGTATCTCCCCGGAGAGCTTGATCTCCATCGGGCGGCCCGTGAACCTGGTCACGGTGTTCGTCAAAGACAGGTCGCCCGTGCCCTCGAACACCTGTATGATGACCTTGTCGCCGAAAATCTGCACGACGCGGCCGATCTTCTCCTTGTAGCCGTCCACGGAGAGCTCCACGACTTCCTCAAAGGCCGGGTTCTCGACGCCCTCCAGGACGACGAGGGAGCCGCGTATCTCGGAAAGGCCGATGTAGTCCATATGTCCACCTCAATGATTCTAAGATCCTTCGCTTCGCTCAGGATGACAAGATTTGCCTTCGCTCAGGATGACAAGATTTGCCTTCGCTCAGGATGGCAAGATTTGCCTTCGCTCAGGATGGCAAGATTTGCCTTCGCTCAGGATGACAAGATTTGCGTGAATTATAACGCAATATACAGCCTTACATTATTAATGAACACCGCGGCCTGGAGGCGCGTCCCCGGCCCGCGCGCGTCTTCGAGAGTCGGATGATACTCTATCATGCCCCGCGCGTAAAGCTCGTTTATGGCCTGTTTCGCGTATTCGTCATAGCTTTCGTTGTTTTTGTCCATAAAATCGGTGATAACGATATCCTGCCTGTAATCCTTCAACAGCCCGCCGCCGGTCAGGTACGCGTAGGCCGCCGCGTACATGTCCTCGTAGGACATGGCGTCGTCCGGGCGAAACACGCCGTTCTCGCCCGTCATATACCCCAGGGCGGCGACCGCCTCGGCCGCGCCGGTGTACCAACGGCCGTCGGGGACGTCGGAGAAAAGGCCCCGGTATCCGCTTTCGGAGACTCCGATCAGCCGCGCCAGCAAGGCGGCAAACTGCGCGCGCGTTACATAGGCGTCCGGCGCGAAAACCTGGTTCCCCATGCCATAGACTATGCCTTCCCCGTACAGCGCTATGACCGCGTCCGCGTAGGTCTGAAACATCGGGTCCGGGTCGGCCAGGTCCAGGAATATCGGTTCGCGCGGAACGCTCAGCAGATAGCCGTTCTGGTTGTTACCGGATACGATCAGGAGACTGTACCCGCCGGCTTCCTGGCTAGGCGGGCCCAGGGTACTGTCGGCGCGCAATACGGTATAATCGAAGCTGTCCCGGACGAACGCGGCCGCGTCCGCCCCGAAATAGGACTCGACGGCGTTTGTGATCGTCGCGAAGCCGTTTTCGCCGTTGCCGGCGATGCCGCGTGTCTCGAAGATCACGCTGTCGTTCGTCTCGTGTTTATACAAATTGTACTGGAAGTCATGGCCGTCGTCCCACGGGACGATGATCGGCTGGCTCATGTAGGTTTTGCCCGGCGTCCTGAAATCGCCGCCGAAGTCGCCGGCTTCCATCCGGTACATATAGCTTTGGCCGTCCGCCGCGCCGTCCGCCATGACGGCAGCAGGCGGCGCGCACAGAATCAGCGGCAGGAACAGGCACATAAATCGTTTTTTTATCATTCGGCGGCGCCTCCTTATACTACAATCTGTCATCCCGCGAACCAGTACGAAAACGACGCCTCCCCGCCGTTCACGAACACCTCTATGGTTTTCGTGTCCCTGAGGACGCTCACGCCGTTCACGGGGCCGTCGTACCGCAGGACGAGCCCGGGTTCGTCCGTAAGGACCGTCACGGAGTCTTTCCCGGCCCTGACCAGCTCGTCCGTCTCCTCCAGCAGGCTTTCCGCCTCGCGCACCGGGAACGTGCGTATCTTGCCGTCTTTCATCGTGATCTCCCGGGGTATGGACAGGGCCCCGATGTAATCCGCCCCTGCGCCGGCCGTTTTGCCCCACGAGTTGAGCCAGCCTATCATTATCCTTCGGCCGTCAGGGCCGGCGAAAGTCTGCGGCGCGTAAAAATGCGGGCCGGACTCCGGCGTCTGGACGGAGACAGGCGTAAACCTTTCCCCGTCAAAATCGCCGTATACGAAGGCCGTCGTATGCGTGCTCCTGCCCATCTGCGAGAACATCAGCACGTATCCGTCCCCGAACGGGAAAAAATCGGGGCACTCCAGGACCCTCCCGTATTGCGCCCCCTCGAGCAGGACGCCCGCGTAAGTCCATTCCAACAGATCCGCGGAGGCAAACAGCAGGATTTTCCCGACGCCGTCCTTTCCGGAGCCGCAGACCATGTAATATCCGCCGAACATCTTGGTTACCTTTGGGTCCCTGAAATCGGCGCTCCCGTCCGGCGGGACGCGCCGGATGACGGGGTTGTTTTCGTATTTTCGGAAGGTCAGGCCGTCCCCGCTCACGGCCACGGACTGCGTCTGCCCCATCTCCTCCGAGACGGAGGTGTAAAAAAGGTACAGCACCCCGTCTTTTTCGACCGCGCTGCCCGAGAAGCACCCGCCGGAGTTCTCATAAGGCCTGTCCGGAAACAGGGCTATCGGAAGCTCCGTCCAGTTGAGCAGATCCTCGCTGACGGCGTGGCCCCAGTGCATTTGGCCCCATTCCGGGGCATAGGGGTAGTGCTGGAAAAAGGCGTGGTACTTTCCCCGGAAAAATATCAGGCCGTTGGGATCGTTCATCCAGCCCTTCCAGGGCTCGAAATGGTATTTCAGGCGAGCCTGCACGCGCTGTCGTCTCCTTTATACCAAGTTTCGCGCATAATGGCCTCTATCATCCAGTCCAGCTCTTTTTGCTCGAGTTCCGCCACGAACGCCGCAAACGGCTTTATGTCCGCGTCGAGCGCGTAGACCCGGAGGGCCCCGGAATACCTCTCCCTGTCCTCCAGCGCGATCGAAACCGGGAACCAGCCGTCGGACATCAGCTGGTAATTCATGATAAGCCTGGAGACGCGCCCGTTGCCGTCCAGAAACGGATGCACCCGCGCGAACTCCGCCAGCGCCCACGCCGCCAGCTCTATCGACGGCGCCATCTTGTGGGACAGGTGTTCGAAAAACTCCGCTATCTGTATGCGCATCTCCTTCGGCGGCGGGGGCTGGAGGCCCGCGTTCGCGACGCGGAGGCTGACGCTGCGGTATTCGCCGCCGGGGAGGATGTTCTCCATCAAAATCCGGTGCAGTTCCCTGACGATATCCTCGCAAAGCGGCTTGCTGTCCTCCACGCACTGTCGGGCGTAGTCGTAGGCCTTCGCGTGGTTGGTGACCTCGAATATCTCCCGCATCCGCCTGCCGCCGACGGAGAGCTGCTCCTCCAGGAGGAGCTTCGTCTCGGCCTCCGTGAGGGTGTTCCCCTCGATTGCGGTGGAATTGTGGGTATAATCGGTCCGGAACGCGTACTCGTAACCGCCAATCTCCCCCGGCGGGAGCAGGCGCCTGTAGGCGCGGCAGAAGTCGCGCTTGCGGATAAGGTCGGTGTAGGTCATGGGGATCAACTCCGCTTGTTTTATCATCAGTGGTTATCTATATCGAAATAAAATTCACGCGTGATACCCCTTCATCTTCTCGTAAAACCCGTCTATCGCACTGTCATACTCCGCCATCTTCCAGATCTCGTCGTTGCCGACGTTGTATTTTAGCGCGATCACGTACTCGAATATCCCCTCGGCCTTCATCGCGTTCAGCGGCACGTCGAGGCCGATAAGGCTCCGGCAGGCCCGGTTCAGGTGCAAAATTATGTTCATCATTTTGTGCTGCTTCTCGAACGGCGTGTAGGTGTCGAAGGCGTGGTAGGCGTTCTGCTGCACGAAGCCCAGGCGGATGACCTTGGCGACCTCGAGCGTCAGCCGCTGGCTGTCCGGCAGCACGTCCGCGCCGATGAGCTTCACGATCTCCATCAGGTCGCTTTCCTCGTAGAGGATCTTCAGGATGCTCAGGCGGTGATCCATAAAATCCGGGTCGACGTTTTTTTCGTACCATTCGGCCATGTCGTCCAGATACTCGCTGTAGCTGGAGAGCCACTGTATCGCCGGGAAATGCCTGGCGTAAGCCAGAGACCGGTCGAGCGCCCAGAAGCAGCGCACAAAGCGCTTGGTGTTCTGGGTGACGGGCTCGGAGAAGTCCGCGCCGGCGGGCGAAACCGCGCCGATGATCGTGATGGAGCCCTCGGAGCCGTTCAGATTGTCCACGTAGCCCGCGCGCTCGTAGAAGCCGGAAAGCCGCGACGCCAGATACGCCGGGAAGCCCTCCTCCGCCGGCATTTCCTCCAGGCGGCCGGAGAGCTCGCGGAGGGCCTCCGCCCATCTGGAGGTGGAGTCGGCCATGATCGCCACGTGGTAGCCCATGTCCCTGAAATACTCAGCCATGGTGATGCCGGTGTATATGCTGGCCTCGCGGGCGGCCACGGGCATATTGGAGGTGTTGGCGATAAGCACCGTCCTGCTCATCAAAAGCTTGCCGGTGCGCGGGTCGGTCAGCTTGGAGAAGTCCTCCAGGACCTCGGTCATTTCGTTGCCGCGCTCGCCGCAGCCGATGTATATGATTATGTCCGCGTCGGACCACTTGGCGAGCTGGTGCTGAGTCATCGTCTTGCCGGTGCCGAAGCCGCCGGGAATGGCCGCCATGCCGCCCTTGCCCACGGGGAAGAGGGTGTCGATTATCCGCTGGCCGGTGATCAGCGGCCTGTTCACGACCCGCTTCGTCTCCACCGGGCGCGGCACGCGTATCGGCCACTTCTGGGCCATAGCCACGGGCGTGTCCGTGCGCGCCGCCGCGTCGGACACAACCAGAAGCGTGTCCGCGATTTTATATTTGCCGTTCGGCGCGGCGTCCTTCACGACGCCGCGGACGTCCGGAGGGATCATCACCTTGTTTACGATGCCGCCCGGCTCGGCTATTTCGGCGATTATGTCGCCCGCCTTGACCCGGTCGCCGTTTTTGGCGAGCATTTTCACGTCCCAGAGCGCGGAGCCGTCCAGGCTGTCCGCGTGGACGCCCCTGGAGATGAACGCGCCGGATTCCCGCCGTATCTCCGTCAGAGGCCGCTGTATCCCGTCGAAGATGTTGCCGATTATGCCGGGGCCCAAGGTGACCGTCATCGGGTGCCCGGAGCCCTCGACGGTCTCGTCCGGGCGGAGGCCGGAGGTGTCCTCGTAGACCTGGACCGTGACCCTCTTTTTGCTGAGGTTTATAACCTCGCCGATCAGGCGCTCTTTGCCGACCATGACCATCTCGGACATGCGGAAGCCCGCGCCGTCCACGTATATGACGGGGCCGTTGATCCCGAAAATCCTGCCTTCCGCGCCCATCACGCTTCCTCCGTTTCCAGACCCTCGAAACTGATGCGCAGCTTGTCGAACGTCTTTTTCTCGTCGTTCAGGCGGCTCCTGAAGGTGCAGTCCAGGACGGCGCTCCTCTCCGGCAGGAAAATCCTGAACCCGCCGATGAAATCGTCGTCCGTGAACTCAAAAACAAGACTCTCCGGGGCGGCGGCCGAAATCCCGGCGGCCGCGGCCCTGTCGCGCTCCATTAGGATGACCGTGGCGCCGGGGTATTGTTTCGCGCGCCCGGGGACGTTCCGGTTCAGCCAGGCGGAGTATAAGTCCGTCTTTGTGAACTCCTCGGCCGTTCGGGCGGCGTTCGCGAAAATCCCGTTTATCAGGTGGCTGCGCGTCTCGACGGCGGCCTTTTTCGCGGCGGCCGTGGCGGCGGCTATCCGCCTGTTTTTTTCGACGCTTACCTTGTAGACCTCCGAACGGACCTTCTTTTCCGCGCGGCGCTCCGCCTCTTTCGAGGCGGCCTCCGCCGCGGCGAGAAGCGCCTCGTCGGCCTCCGCGTCGAGGCGCTTGCGCTCCTCGTCGGCCTCCCGGTTCAGCGTTTCCCTGAAATATGCCAGTTTGTCGGCGACCTTCATATAAAAACCTCCCGCCGCGAGTCCGTTTTTACAGCTTCACTCCGATGGCCTCGCGCACGTAGGCCGTCAAAAAGTCCTTTTCGCGGCCTGTCCCGTGGCGGTCGGGTATCTCCACCAGAAGCGGCGTCCTCATTTTCAGCTTGATTTCCCTGACCATGTCCGGGAACTGTTTCGAGAGCTTCTCCATTATGAGCACGACGCCTATGTCCTTGTCGGCCGTGACTTTTTCAAGCTCCGCCCGGAGTTCGTCCTTCGTGTGGACGACCGCGCCGTCCACTCCCACGAGCCGCAGGCCGGTGCGCGTGTCCACGTTGTCGGCAATCAGATAGATTCTCACGAGGTTTCAAACCTTCCCCAAAATCATGAACGCCACCAAAAGCCCGTAGAGCGCGATTCCTTCGGCCATGGCGACGAAGATGATCGCCTTGCCGAAAATCTTGTCGTTTTCCGAGAGCGCGCCCAAGGCGGCGGAGGCGGAGGTGGACACGGCTATGCCCGTGGCGACGGTGGCCACGGACATGACCGCCGCGGCCGCGATATAGGCCATGCCGGCCGCGTTCCCGGCGGGCGCGGCGGCCGCGACTTGGCCGGCGGCCTGGGCGCTGCCGGTGAACACGTATACCGTCGCGAAGGCCAATACAGTGAAGAACAGGGCCAGATTGACGCCCAGGGCGGTCTTGAAGCGCTTTTTCTTTTTTTCGCCGAGGTGGAACACGGCGGCCGGGACGACTATGACCAGTGCCAAAAGCCCTAACAGCAGAAATTTCATTATCTCTTCCCTCCCAAGGATTTTTTATACGACCGGAACTCCCGCCCGCCGCCGTCGTAAAACTTGCTGAACAGCTCGTAGAAATTCAGGCGGAGCACCTGTATGCCGACTACCATGCCCTCCATCGCCATGACCAAAACGTTCCCTATGACCACGACGAAGGCGTTATGACTTCCGGAGGCGCTTTGGGACATCGTGAGCACGACGCTCATCATCATCGCGTGGCTCAGCGCGAACGCGCCCACGCGGATGAAGGAGATCGTGTTCGTGAAGTAGGACAGGACCACGTCGTAGACCCCCAGCACGGCCTCCATTATGAACACGCCGGCGCTCTTTTTTTCCTCGCTCTCCTCGCTTTTCCCGCGGGAGACGAGCCCGCCCAGCGGCTCGCGAAGGGCCAAAGCTATCGCCGGCAAGACGACGCACAAAAGGATTATCCAGAGCGCCACTTTTATATGCCCCAGCAGCATCGCCGCGGCGACGCCGGCCGCGGAACCGTAGAACGCGAACCCGGCCAGCCCCGTCGGGCTGAAAAACAGCCTGGCGTAGTCCCTTTGCTTCACGGCGTTTATCATGTTGGCGGCCATGCCGGCCAAAATCAGGAAAACGCCCAGCCCCACCGCGATTATCAAAGTGGTGTTGACGTCGCCGCCGGGCCTTCGCCAGAGCGCCGGGATTATGTCCTCGAAACCGAAGACGCTGCCGTAGAGCGCGCCGAAAACCATGCTGGAGAGCCCTATGACGGACATTATCGCGCCCAGCGGCATTTTTTTCAATTTATACAGCAGGACGCCCAGCAGCGAAATGACCGCCCCCTGCCCCAGATCGCCGAACATCCAGCCGAACAGCAAGGTGTAGGTCACCGCTATGAACGGCGTCGGGTCCAGCTCCCCGTAGGCCGGGACGCCGTAGAGGTTCACGAAGAACTCGAAAAACCTGACGACCGGCGGGTTCCCCAGCTTCGTCGGCGGGCTGCCCCCGCGTCTGAGGCCGCCGCCGCCCTCCGCGAAGATCACCCCGCCGTCCTTTTCCATCTCGTCCTCCAGGAGCTTCGCGTCCGGCGTCTCCATCCAGCCCGTCAGCACGAAGAAGCTCCGCTCCGTCCTGGCGGCGCCGCGCCTGGCCTCGTGGAGCGCGTACAGCCTGCGCACGCAGGCGGCGGTTTTGGCGAACTCGGCGAGCGGCTCCGGCGGCGCGGCCATGGAGCGCTTTTCGTTTTCGATATCCCGCTCCAGGCCCGCCGCGATCTGCGAGAGCCTGTCGAGTATTTTTGCCGGCGGGCCGGTCAGCTCTTCGCCCTCGAATTCCCGGGGCAGAGCGACGGTTTCAAAATGAAAGGAACGTATCGCGGACTCGGTTTTCTCCCTGAACTCCCGCGGGGTCAGGAACAGCCCCCAGACCGTGTCCCCGTCGCGGCCGCCCTCCACGAACAGCACCGCCGCCTCGGCGTAGATGAACGTCTCGTACTGGATGAAGTTGTTTATCGGGGCCTTCGCGAAGAAACAGTGCAGGAGTTCGAAGCCGTCCAGCACGCCGAGATCGGCGTCCAGGCCGGCGTACGGCCCGTATGCCCCGGCGGCCTCGCCCGCGGCGGCCCACCGCGCCTCCAGGGCCTCGAGGGTGTCGTCCGAGCGGCCGGCGAACCCGTACATCTCATCGACTTCCCGGAGCGCCCGCTCCGGCGGCATGTCGGCGGGCTCGGCCTCCGGCAGGCCGTAGATACGGTCTATCCTGTCGATCTTCTGTATATAAGGCGCGTAGGGGTTGGCCTCGTCAAAGGCGAGCAGCCCGTTTTCCTCCAGGATCTCCCCGGAGGCGCGCTCTATGTGGATGTCGTATTTGGAGACGTATCTGTCCGCCACGCGGTCGAAGTCGCATTTGCGCCCCAAAATGCCGACGTAGCGCATCTCCTTTACCATGCGGTCACGCCCCCCGCCTTTTTGCCGTACAAATGCAGGTATTTCCTCGCCTCGCCGCAATCCAGGCCGTAGCGGACGCATTCCATCGCCGTGGTCAGGTTGTTTATCTCCAGCTGCTTGCCGAAGATATAGCCGGCCGTCCGCGCCAGCGAGCCCGGAAACGCGCGGGCGGCGTCGGCGTAGGCCTTTGTCATCCGCCGGTAGAAAACCTCGTCTATGGACGTGAAATCCCTGAAAGCCGCGCCGTAGGGCGTTTCCGCGATCTCTCCCATAAGCCCGTTTATGTCCGCGGCCTCGGCCATTCTGGCGAAGCCCGGCGCCGTCAGCCTGTAACGGATCGGTATCAGGTAGGAATAGAGCTTTGCCGTGTCCACCGCGTAGCTGTTTTTCAGCCTGTATATCCATGCGATGTTGCGCAGGTCTATCTCCGTCCCGGCGAGTTCGCGCATGACCCTGCGGTTGCGCCCGTCCAGGGCCTCGTCCAGCAGTTTCCAAAGGTTCATGTAATAGTACAGGTCGAGCTGCATCTCCATGTCGAACAAAGAAGAGTCCCCGCCGAAGCGCCCGGAGAGCACGCCGTAATACGGCGTCCCCTTCAGGGCCTCCACGAAATCCGGAACCGTCCGGGCGTCCATGAGGCTCTGGATGTTGATCCGGAACTTCCTTGTGACGAGCATGGACAGCTCCGGCATGGTGTAGACAATGCCGCGCTCGTCGTAGATCATGCACAGCAGCAGCTTTATGACGCCGATTTCCGTATAGAGGTAAAAGCCGCTCAGGAATTCGCGCAGCTTTCTGTCGGTTATGAACCTGTATATCCGCGAGAAGTCCTCCGAAAGCGCCAGGATCAGCTTGCGCTCCAGGATGTTCCTGTGCATGTCGCCGGCCTCCAGCCCGGACAGGGCCTCCCCGTAGCCGGGATAGTCCTGGAGGCGCCTGCCCATCTCCTCCACGCTCCTGAACGAGCAGAGCGTCCGGAAGTCGTCGGAGTTAAGCATTTTGCCGCGCATCGCCCTGATCTTGGTGTTAAGGCCGATGTAGCGCATGAGATCACCAGCTTATGATACTGATCCGCGTCAGTTTGCGTCGCCTATGATATTGTTGAATATCTCCGCCTCCCAGTCGGCGTGGTACTGCGCGTACCGCTCCTCCAAAGACGCGATCCATTTCTTCGAGCTCTCGTTTATTTTCGACAGGCGTTTTTCGGTTTCGGCGGCGGCGTTCGCGCGCGCGGCCCCGATCTCGGCCTCGGCCTTGGCCTCGGAAGCCCTGTCGATCTCGGCCGTCTTTTCGGCTATAAGCTCGCCGAGCCTTTCCTTGCGGGCGAGAGCCTCGTCCACGACCGTCCGCGCGGACGCCTCTATGCGCACAAGTTCCCCGATAATCGTTTCCATACGACCATTCGCCTCGCGGGGAACGGCCCAAGCCGTTCCCATATTAGCCGTTCCCATATTTCGTGCGGCAATGCCGGGAACGGTCAAGACCGTTCCCTACGGATTACAAAACGACCCACGGGTGATGGTTTCTATCCCCGCCATCCGTGGGTATTATGACAACTGCGCTGTATATACCTGATGCAGCCCCGAGCATTGCGGGCGATTATAATCATCCGGACATCGCGAGCGATTAATACCCATCCGGACATTGCGGGCGAATATAATCATCCGGGGCATTGCGGGCGATTAATACCCATCCGGGGCATTGCGAGCGATTATAATCATCCGGACATTGCGGGCGATTATAATCATCAGGACATTGCGGGCGATTATAATCATCCGGATATTGCGGGCGATTAATACCCATCCGGGCATTGCGGGCGATTAATACCCATCCGGGCATTGCGGGCGATTAATAATCATCCGGGACATTGCGAGCGATTAATACCCATCCGGGCATTGCGGGCGATTAATAATCATCCGGGACATTGCGGGCGATTAATAATCATCCGGGCATTGCGGGCGATTATAATCATCCGGACATTGCG
>JGI20166J26741_11503585_pt1 | contig 12702 bp, 20 predicted proteins | sample TergutCu122P5_FD_26741 | JGI IMG/M metagenome (IMG submission 26741) | reverse complement strand
GAAGAATTGTTCGGCAGACAATTTGTCCGCGTCTTTTCTCGATGATACATACGCAATAGCCAGGTCGTGGATGGCGTCATCTACTCTTAGATCGTTGCCCATAATAACTTTGCCAAGTTTCATCTTATACCTCCTTCCCGAGAATATTTAGCCTAATCCGCTGTAACGGAGCGGGCCAGCAAAGCCATTATATCAGACCGACATAATGTGACAAGCAAACAAAACGGCAAGATTAGCGGAAAGGCGGGAATGCAAAAATGGAGACATACACCGTCACGTACACACTCACAGAATCGCAAGACAAAACCCTCAGAAACTTGGCGTCGCTGTACGGGATAGCGCCCGAAGAGTTGTTTGCCACTATCATGACCGCAAATTCCCGTTGGTTTATCAATGATAAGCTGGAATTATGCTTAGCCGCGGAAAAACATAGGAAGGCAAGGAAAGGGTCCATGATGATCAACTAACCATGGGTTGGAAACCGGTAGGAGTTTCAGGCGGTTGCCGTAGGGTAAACATCCATATAAACCCGTCCCGGAAATAAGGGTGGAAAATTACGGCGTAATTCGTCCGCGGCCGCGAGAGGTGTTGGGGTTCTCGCCGTAGTTATCAAATATAGTCTTAATGCGGCGGGAGCGGCCCGCGCTGAGCTTCGAGGCTCAGCCGCATATCGGAAATAATCAGGAGAGGAGGTTAATCAATGAACGAGCTACAAGTACTAACCTACGAAGGAAACGAAGTCAGAACGGTACAAATGAACGACGAGACGTTGTGGATTTTGAAAGATGTATGCGATGTGTTGGGGCTTTCTGATACAAATAAAGTGGCGGAGCGTTTGGACGACGGCGAGCTGACCCGAATCAAATTCGTGTCAGGCGGTCAAGCCCGCGAAATGTATGCTGTTAACGAAAGCGGCCTCTACAACGTCATTCTTCGCTCTGACAAGCCCGAAGCTAAAAACTTCAAACATTGGGTAACTCATGATGTGTTGCCGTCCATCCGCAAGCACGGCGCTTATGTTACGTCCAACAAGCTGGAAGAGATTATGAATGATCCGGATTCGTGGATCGCCCTGTTGACCAAGCTGAAAGAAGAACGTTCAAAACGCGCCGAGCTGGAGGCGCAAGCCCTTATCGACAAGCCTAAGGCGCTTTTTGCGGATTCCGTCACAGCGTCCGATAATTGCGTCCTGATCCGAGAGCTTGCGAAGCTGTTGCGGCAGAATGGCGTCGATATCGGGGGAAAACGGCTGTATGAGCACCTGCGCAAGCAAGGGTATCTCATAAGGCAAAACGGCCAGGACTTCAACCGTCCCACACAAAGGGCTATGGATTTGGGGTTGTTTAAGGTCAGTGAGACGACGATTCTAAAGCCGGACGGCACGTCCAAAATATGCATGACAACTAAGGTGACGGGGAAAGGCCAGGTGTATTTTCTCAACAAGTTGAAAGCGGGAGCATAAAAAAAGCCGTTGGAAACGGCTAACACAAATCTACATACGCTTATTATAGGCGAAATCGGAGGAATGTCAAGTGAATGTTTTGGGCTGGTCGGCTGTCGCCTTGGCAATGGCATTAGCCGCTTGGATTGGCTGGTGCTGGTATAGGCGGGCGGTGAAACGGTACTATTACCGGCTGGGACACGGCGCGAAAAACAGCCGGAACAAGCGCATGGTAACGACGGCAACGCGCGAGGCAAGTCCGGTTAGGCGGGCCTCGTGAACCTGCAAGGGGTGACAGCATGGTTAATCTGACACATCCGGCAATTATTGCCGCAGAGATAACCGGCGGGTTGAGGGCAGAGCCGGAACCGGTGCTCTGCTGCGAGTATTGCGGTGACGGCATTTACGACGGGGACAGGTATTATAGCATAGAAGGGATGCTCATCTGCGAGAGTTGTATTGATTTGTTCTCGCAGGTGGCGATCCGACAGATGAGTCAATGAGGCGGAGGGGTTAAAGTGCAGATAGGGGATTTTGTTAAGGGTATTCCGGGTGCGCCATACCTAATCACCAATGAGTGTATGACACGCGGCGTCGTTACGGAAGTAGATGGTGGCAAAATAAAAGTAAAGGTGCTTGAGCACAGCGCATTTGGCGAAGGGACGCATTATGTAGATCCCAAGTATTTTGAGGTAATCGGACACGTTAAACCGTTTAACCGCGCGGCAGTTTTGGAACTGCTGAATAATGGCTGCAAAAAGGCCATTCTCGATTATGACCTGAGCGGGACTGACCTGCGCAGGGCCAACCTGAGCGAGGCCAACCTGAGCGGGGCCAACCTGCGCGAGGCCAACCTGCGCGGGGCCAACCTGCGCGGGGCCGACCTGCGCGAGGCCGACCTGCGCGAGGCCAACCTGCGCGGGGCCAACCTGCGCGGGGCCGACCTGCGCGAGGCCGACCTGCGCGAGGCCAACCTGCGCGAGGCCAACCTGCGCGAGGCCAACCTGAGCGAGGCCAACCTGCGCGGGGCCGACCTGCGCGGGGCCGACCTGGATTTTTCCTGTCTACCCCTGAAATGCGGCGGATTGCACTGGAAAATCGACAAGCGGCTTGCTTGCCAGTTAGCGTATCATTTGTGCTCTATGCAATGCGACGACGCGGAATACCTTAAAATGCGGAATTTAATTTTGGATTTCGCGAATCAATTTCATCGCGTCCAGGAGTGCGGGGTGTTGATGCCCACGGCAGAGGAGACGCAGGAACAATCTTAAAGGCCTTGTTTGGCCGATAAAAAGGCGAGCCTACACCGCGCCGCCCGGCCAGCGTATTATAAGCCCTTAGAGATACGGAAGATTTGGGGACAAGGCGGCCGCCTGGCGCGGTGGGCGGCCGCGATATAAACGGAGGAATCATTATGATAGTTATGCCTGAAAACATGAACTTTGCCGGGAAAAAATTCTCGATGATTATCAGCGGTTCGCCAGGCGTTGGGAAAACGACGTTGGCACTGTCCGCTCCCAAACCCGTCATTATCGACTTTGACCGGGGGATAAGCCGGGTTAAGGCTCAGCACCGCAAAGCCGCGATTATGCCGGCGGCATACGAGGATGTTTTAGCCGACATTGAAAGCGCGGCAATCAAAGAATACGAGACAATCATCGTGGATACCGGCGGGAGCTTCGTGACCTATCTGCAAGACTGGGCCATGCGGCAGAATCCGACGCAGAACCGGCAGAAATCCGGCGGGATAAGCCTTAAGGGTTTTGGAGCCGTCAAGGCTGAGTTTGTCAATTTTACGAATAAGCTGAAATATATCCTCGATAAGAACGTCATCTACATTTTCCACACCGTGGAGCAGAAGGACGGGGACATTACGAAACAGCGACTACTCTGTGAGGGCGCGGCGCGGGATATTGTCTGGCAGCCTTGCGACATCGGGTGTTTCGTGCAGATCGTTGGCAATAAGCGTGTCGCCGGGTTTACGCCCACGGAGGAGTATTTCGCGAAAGGGTGTTACGGGGTAAAGGGCGGCAGGGAAATCCCGGAACTGGATACCGGAACGCCGAACGACTTCCTGACAAGGCTCTTTGCCGAAATGCATGAGAATATCGCCGCCGAAGCCGCGATATTTGAGCCGGAGAAAAAGAATTACGAGCTGGCGATAGAGGCTGGGCGGGATATTATCGCGGCTATCACGGACGCGGATATGGCGAACTATTCGGTGGAGCTGCTGAAAACCATTCCGCACGCGCTGACAAGCGAGAAGGAAATACGGGCGATGTTCAAGAAACGTGTCGCCGAAATCGGATTAAAGCTCGACAAGGAGACGAAACGGTATGTCGCCTAGATATCTGATAACCCAGTCGCTTTTGTCGGCGTGGATTTACCTCTACAAGGCGCGGGAAGGGTACGAGGAGGAAGCCCGGCAAGACTTCCTCTCAACACTTAACCGCGAGGAGAAGCCGCCGACGGAGGCCATGCTTGCCGGGAGCGCGTTTGAAAGCCAGGTGAACGCGATTGCGGACGGGCCGGAGCCGGTATCGGATTATACACCCGCCGGAGTGATTGCCGCGCTTGTTTACGGAGGGCAGAAACAAGTCGCGCTATACCGGAACATGACGGTCAACGGCATGGATTTCCTGCTTTACGGAAAACTGGATTACCTGAAAGCCGGGATAATCTATGACATAAAGTTTACCAAGTCTTACGAGGCGGGGAAATATCACGACAGCCCGCAACACCCGTTCTACTTCGCCCTCTGCCCGGAAGCGAAATGGTTCCGGTATCTCATATCGGACGGCGAGGACGTGTTCATCGAAAATTACTGGTCTGCCGGTTATGAGCATGACATTGAGCGCATAATCGCGGAGTTTATCAATTTTCTGACCGACAGCGGATTGCTGGAGACGTACAAAGAAAAATGGGCGGCGAAGGACTGATTGTATGTGTCGGGAGATAAAGGCCGTAATTCATAAAGAATCGCCCGCCGGCACGTATTTCTTTGTCCTCGTTCCGCACGAGAGCCTGACCGATGAGGTTAATAAGCTTTACGACCTCGACGGGACGCTGAAAGGCGAACTTAGGATAGACGACGGCCGCCGGATAACCGCCGATCAGCGCAAAAAGGCGTATGCCACGCTGGGAGATATTGCGGATCATCTGGGATATATGCCGGAAGATTTGAAAGAAATAATGAAATACCGGTTTATAGTGGCGACGGGCGAAAAATATTTCTCCCTGAGCGATTGCAGCGTCACGACGGCGAGATATTTTATCAACCACCTCATAGACTTTGCGCTGGAGTGGAGGGTGCCGTTGATGGATTCCATCGTGAACCGGACGGACGATATTGACGCCGCGCTGTATTCGGCGATTATGCACCGCCGGTGCGCCGTGTGCGGAAACGACGGGGAAATGCATCATTCTGACGCTATCGGCATGGGGCACGACAGGCGGACATTCGACGACAGAAATTACCGTAAAATCTGCCTTTGCCGGATACATCACACCGAGGCGCACACCATTGGAAACAAGGCGTTCGAGGAGCGGTACGCAGTTTACGGAATAATCGTAAAGGAGGACGGAAATGGCACGGAGACCGGACAATTACGGCAATATCAGGCCCCGGTTATGGGGTGATTACCAAAACCTCCCGCCGGGAGGGTATGTGCTCCGCATAGTTAAGGCGGAGACAACGCGTAGCAAGTCGGGCAAGGAAATGCTTGTCGTATACTTCGACATCGCCGAAGGGGAATACGAAGGATTCTATAGGCGGCGGTTCGACAACAGCACTCGCGACAACAAAAAGTGGCAGGGCGTCATATATCAGGTTACGGAGGGCAGTGATTTCAGCCTGGAATCGTTTGCTGGGCTGATAAGCGTCTTAGAGGACGCTAACCCGGGTTTCATCTATGACGACAACGATTACGACCTGCCCGGCAAAATATTCGGCGGAGTGTTCGGAGAGGAGGAGTATACGAGACAGGACGGCAAGATCGGCACGTCGGTAAAGTGTGTAGGGTATCTCGCCGTGGATAAGGTAAGGGCCGGGGATTTTGAGATACCAAGTAAAAAGACGCTTAACCAGGAGCCAGCGCCGCCGCCGGCACAAAGCGCCGGAATGGGGTATGGGGCGTTTGGTTACGGAGCGGGGGCTGGGCCTTCCGTGCCCGCGGGATTTAGCCCTATCGAAGATGTGTCGGATGACGATCTGCCGTTTTAACGGTCAGCGGTTTTGCAAAACACAAAGGCGTCCCGCCGCTTCCGGAGGCGGCGGGTTGGATAAACAAACAGGGGATGTGCTATGGCACGTAAGCGCATGATAGACCCGAATATATGGCAGAGTGAGGATTTCTCAAAATTAAGCACACTCGCGAAATTGGTTTTTATCGGTCTTTTCTCCAACGCCGACGATTACGGGCGTGGCCGCGCAAAAGCCGCCTACATCAAGTCTATACTTTTTCCTTATGATGAGGGAATGCGGGTGATCGACGTGGATAAAACCCTATCGGAGATAGGCTCTAACATGTCCGTCACGTTCTACCTCCATGACGAAAACGAGTATTACAGCCTTGATAAATGGAGCAAATGGCAAAGGGTAGACAAGCCCAGCGAGAGCAATATTCCGCCATATGACGACGGTTGCGCTATCATTCGGCGAACATTCGGCGAATCTTCGGCGAACGTTCGCCGAATCCTCGCCGAACGTTCGCCGAATCCTCGCCGAATCCTCGCCGAAGATTCCCGCCTAAAAGAAGTTAAGAGAAATGAACAAGAAGGGAATAAGAAAAGAAAGAGAGAGGGCGCTTCCGCGCCCGCACTCTCACCCCTAAAACCCGAACGGCACAAGCATGGTGAATACGGGTGGGTTAAGCTCTCGGACGCCGAATTCCAACGGCTGACGGACGAGTATGGGGATCACACCGTCAACTACTACATAACCGTCGTGGACGAGTATGCCCAGACTACCCAAAACAAGAACAAATACGCCGACTGGAACCTTGTGATCCGCAAGGCTATACGGGAAAAATGGGGCGCGCAAACACCGAAAGAAGGTGAAAACCGGAATGGAATCCCTGGCGCAAATTCTCAATCCTACGGCGGCCAGGACGACCCGTACCGCAACATCGGGTCAATCAAAGCCTAGATACATCGGTGATGGCGCAGAGCCATTTGACAGGCTAAAAGACAGGGCAATAACCCAGGCGCTCCGCGCGGCCAAAACAGGTAATTTGGCCGATCCGCCGAGGGTTTGCGAGTTATGCGGCGAGCCGGTCGAAAAAGACGTCCATTTCCCGGCGTGCGGTCTGTTTCCCGCGATTACCAAACGACTGCCCAGGACTTGCAGGTGCCGCGAGGACGCCATATGCGGAGAGGCGAATCGCGAGGAAACCGAGAAATTGCGGCGGAGACTGGATAAGTACCGCAAATATTCGCTTATGGACGAGCGGTTCGCGGAATCGACCTTCGCGAACTGGGTACATAGGCCGGATAACAAGGTTTTATATAACATCGCTACAAAATATTGCGAAAAATGGGACGCTATGAAAACCAAGAACCACGGCATATTACTGCACGGGAAAGCCGGAAATGGCAAGACATACGCCTCTTTCGCAATCGCGAACGAGCTTTCCAGGCGCAATGAGGCGGTTATGGCCGTATCTGTCGCGAATTTACTGAAAGTCATACAGGATGGTTATGGGCATTACGGCAAGGACGGCGAGGAAAGCGAAATCGAAGTCCTGGGGGCGATTCGGGACGCGGGGCTGCTGATACTGGACGACCTGGGCGTCGAGCAAAAATCCGCCTGGAGCTACGAAAAGCGCTACGCTGTTATCGACGCGCGATATAGGGCAAAAAAGCCCATTATCATCACGACTAACCTCAACTTGGACGAGCTTCGGGAAAGCCTCGCGATTGTCGACGCGAAAAAGGGAACGCGCGACTACTCTAACCGGATTTACAACAGAATCGTTGAAATGTGCGCGATCGTCGAGGTGTCGGGGGAGAGTTGGAGGATACAAAAAGGGGAACAGAACAAGGTGGATATGTTTAGGGAACTTGGATTGTAATTAACGCCGGCGGAGTATGAGGCGGCCGTCAAGGCCCTGGCGGAGAGGCTGAAAGTATGACTTACATGGTGACAGGAGAACGCCTATGTTTGCGCTGAATGACTTGTATTGCGTCGATTGTATGGAGGCAATGAAAGAAATCTCGGACGGGTTTTTCGAGCTGGCTATTGTCGACCCGCCGTATGGGGTTGGCTCAGTAACTTACATGCCCGCTGATCGAAAAAAATGCAATGGCGGATATTTAGATAAATATAACATCACCATCGCGACGCTGGATATGAACCAGCGGCCAAAGACTAAAGTTAATGTTGTTCACGGCAATAACGGAGTTGCAACGTTAAAATCGTTCGGCGATGAAAACGTATCTCCTCCACCAGAATACTTTAAACAACTGTTTAGAGTATCAAAAAATCAGATCATATGGGGTGGGAATTACTACCTTCTGCCTCCAACACGGTGCTACTTAGTCTGGCGTAAAACAACCGTATCGGAAAATTTCAGTATGGCAATATGCGAATATGCTTGGACAAGTTTTAACAGTAACGCAAAATATATTGAGCTTGCCCCACAGGGCACAGTAAACGAGCCGCGATTTCATCCGACGCAAAAGCCTGTAAAGCTGTATTCTTGGATATTATCGCTTTTCGCGAAGTCCGGCGACAAAATCCTCGACACCCACGTCGGAAGCGCGTCAAGCCTGATAGCCTGTCACCGCGCCGGATATGAGTATCTAGGGTTTGAGATTGACGAAGGGTACTGCAAAAAAGCAAAAGAGCGGCTGGAAGCAGAGAAGGAGCAGGTAAAGCTATGGTGAATGCCCTTGACACGCCCCTGAACGACCCGGCGGCGAGTGAGGAGATAAAGCGGGCAGACCGGGCGCGGAAAATAAAACTCCCCGTTCCGACGGAAGCGCAGGAGCAAGCCTGGCTGTTCGAGTGGGCCGGATACGCGCAAAGGGAATACCCGGAATTGAAGTGGTTATTCCACATCCCAAACGGCAGTTACCGCCCAAAGGCGACGGCGGCCAGGCTGCGCTTGGAAGGCGTTAAACCGGGGGTGCCTGACTTGTTTCTGCCCGTTCCGATGGGGCGGTATAACGGCCTTTTCCTGGAAATGAAACGGAAGAACGGCGGCAAAATAAGCGGCGAACAGAATGCTTGGCTGTTCGCGCTGGACAAAAACGGGTACTGCGTGCGGGTTTGCAAGGGGTGGCAAGAGGCCACGGGTGTTATTGTCAGGTACTTGGAGGGGGCGGAGCCGTGACGCACCTTAGCCTCTTTACCGGTATAGGCGGCATCGACCTGGCCGCCGAACGCGCCGGTTTTACGACGGTCGGCCAATGCGAATGGGCGGATTATCCGACAAAGGTACTGGAAAAGCATTGGCCGGATGTACCGAAATGGAAGGACATACGGACGCTGACGGGAGAATCTTTTTATGAGCGCACAGGATTACGAACAGTTGACCTTATTTCCGGCGGATTCCCCTGCCAGCCTTTCAGTTTCGCCGGGAAGCGCAGAGGCAAGGATGATGAACGTTTCCTCTGGCCTGAAATGTTTAGAGTTATCCAGGAGCTGTGGCCCGCTTGGGTTGTTGGAGAAAATGTTGCTGGGTTCGTTAATATGGGGCTCGACGGCGCGCTTTCTGACCTGGAAAGCGAAGGCTACGAAACAAGGGCGTTTATACTTCCTGCTTGCGCCGTCGGCGCCCCGCACGAAAGAGCGCGCTGTTTCATTGTGGCACACGCCAAATGTCCCGAACGGCGGTGTGGTGAATCCGATGGATATGTCGCCGACGGAATATTGGCCGACACCAACGGCAATGGTGGCAAATCAAGGAAATATGGAATCGACTCAGCAAAAACCGGGGAGTATGCACAGCGTGACGTTGCCGGATGCGGTCAGGATGTGGCCAACGCCGATGGCCTCCGATGCCTATCATGGCGTCCCAAACAGCAAGGACAGCGCGGGCCGGCCGCATTTGAGCGCGGCGGTGATAATGCACCCCACGCCAACAGCCCAAGACGCGAAGAACTCGACGCTCCCGGTCTCACAGATGAAGCGGAATACGGTGCCGGGATTCTTAATGAGGGCGTTGTTCCAAACACCGACTACCGGCACGGGTTTGTGCGGTGGTACGGGAAATTATCAACAGCTAAGCGCGCTGAAGGAACACGGTATAATCACGGAGGAGGAGCGGCGGAACATGAGCCAGGGAAACGGAGGCCAGTTAAACCCCGCTTGGGTGGAGTGGTTGATGAATTTCCCGGCAGGATGGACGGAGACATAGCCGGTTGGCCGCCAGAGCCGGAAATACCGAGAGTTGCGCAGGGTGTTAAAAATCGGGCGGACAGACTTAAATGTCTAGGGAACGCCGTCGTTCCGGCACAATGCGCGCCAATCCTGTTTGCGATTGCAGAAATAGAAAGAGGGTGCCAAGACTTCGCCAAGGCCCTTGAAATTGATAATGGAATGGCGCTATGTAAGGAGTGTCACAAAAAACTGCACAGGAGGAACCTGCAATGCAACACACAGCAATCGAATGGTGTGACATGACATGGAGTCCTGTAACCGGTTGTTTGCATGGGTGCGGCTACTGCTACGCCAGGAAGCAGGCGCGGCGGTTTGCGGGATACAACCCGGATGTTAGCTCGACCGACAAAATAGAGTATTATGGCGGAATTTACGAGCTGACGCATTACCCGATGAGGCGCACTACAAAAGCGGGCAAGGTTGTGGAGGCCGTGTATCCGTTTTGTTTTACGCCCACATTCCACCGCTACCGCCTTGATGAGCCTCAGCATGTCAAAAAGCCGCAAAGCATCTTCGTTTGCTCTATGGCGGACTTGTTCGGGGAATGGGTGCCGGATTCTTGGATAAAAGCGGTTTTTGAAGCGGCGGCCAAAGCGCCGTGGCACAGATATTTGTTTCTGACAAAGAACCCGGCGCGGTATGTGGAGCTTGCGCAATCAGACCTGCTTCCGAATCTTTCAAATTCCGGCCTCGATTGCTGGTATGGGACGACGGCCGAAACGCCGGAAAAGAATTATTTTTACTGTTCGGGTTACGCGGAAGAGCAATACAGCACATTCGCGAGCATTGAACCGATTCAGGCCGATTTTGAAGGATGCGGGATTGGCCTCGATTGGGTAATTGTCGGCGCGGAAACAGGTAATCGCAAAGGCAAGATTATCCCGGAACGGAAATGGATCGAGAATATTGTCAGTATCTGCCGCGACCACGATATGTCGCTATTTATGAAAAACAGCCTGGCGGATATATGGGGAAAGCCACTGATACAGGAATTCCCATTTTGAAAGGTGATGTGAGCCAATGGAATTGAATAAGAAATACAGTCACTGGAAAAATAGTGAGCGTTTATACAGGATTTGGGATGGGATAATGCAGAGAACGGGAAATCCATATTCAAAATGGTATGTTGATTATGGGGCGCGCGGAATATCTATATGTGGCGATTGGGCGGACAGTTACGAATCCTTTCGCGACTGGTCAATAGCAAACAGATATGACGACACGCTTACTATTGACCGGATCGACAATAATATGAGTTACTGCCCGGAAAACTGCCGATGGGTAACAAGACTTGTTCAGTCGAACAACACAAGAAGAAACCGTTATTACACGCTTGAAAATGAAACCCATACAATAGCGGAATGGAGCAGAATAACAAGGATTCATTATGACACGCTTTATAACAGGCTTATTAATTTCGGGATGGGGATTAAAAAGGCTATTTCGGAACCGGTAAAAAGGTCGGGTAGAGGAGCACACACTCCGTGGGAGGCGCGGCCATGATTAAAACCATACCAAACATCCGACTCTCCGACGACGACTACGCCGCCGCCATAGTATGCGCGGCGAAAGAGATACCCGAGGAGGGCGACACGCTGAACGTGCGCGGCGTGCTGGACGCGCTTAACACGCTGTCCGAGCGGGAGCGGCGCGTCATGGAGTTGAGATACCGACACGGCATGTCGCTTCAGGCGGCGGGCGCGAAGATTGGCGTCACCAGGGAGCGCGTCCGGCAGATAGAGTGCAAGGCGATACGCAAGCTCCGTCATCCGTCCAGACTGGTCAAGATGGACTGGAAAGTGGTTGAGAAAGAGCGCGGCGAGTTGCGCGCTGAGAATATACGGCTGGACGCGGAAAACAATGAGCTGCGGCGCATAATCCGCGAATCGCAATATGCGCGGCTGATTGCGGAGGAAAGCGGTCTTGCGCCGGAAGCCGTGCCGAACAAGGCGGAGATGAGACTGGAAGAATTAGACCTGACGGTGCGCTCTTACAACTGCCTGAAGCGCGTAGGCGTAAATACCGTCGGCGATGTGGCCGCGCTGGATTACTGCAAATTGCGAGCCGTGAGGAACCTGGGGCGCAAGTCAATGGAGGAAATAGTCTCCAAAATGGAGCGGCTGGGCTTTATCGCCTGGGCGGAGAAAATCCGCCTGGGCGAAGCGATATGGCCGGAGGTGGGCTGATGAGCTTTGAGGTCTATGATCATGCCGGCCGGCCGCTGTGCAAGTCCGACGTCCCGGACGGCGGGTATCCGCCGGAGATATTGCGGTCTATGCGGGAGGCGGGGTATAGGGTTGTGCGGGGGCGGAGCGCGGAAGAAGGGGAGGATGGTTATGGGCAGTTGCGGTTGCCTGAACGATAAGACGTGCGAGACATGCCGCTATTCTGAAAGGGATTGGGACGGCGTCCCGTTTTGCGCAAATCTGGACAGTGAGCGCTTCGGCGGCATGTGCATATTTAACGCCGGGTGCGGCGTATGGGAGGGGAAAGCAAATGACGCTGGCGGTATACCGGAGCGGCGACGGGATTGAGCGCGTTCACACATTAGCGGATGGCAAGGATTACGCGGGCGCAATCGCAAAATACGAGGCAAAAAGCGCGGAAGACGCGGCAAAGGGAGCTAAGGTTCAGACGGTTTCCGTCGAGACGTTCCCGGACGATTCGGTTGTGGCTTATCTTATCAACAAGCGGGAGTTGCGAAAGAAGGAATTCCGAGATGAACTGCGGGAGATGGGGGCGACGCTGGACGGGTTGGCGGATTCGCTTAGGTGGGTGCAGGAAGAAGTCGAAAAGATGGGGTGAACTGTATGATACCGGAAAGACTGATGGTGCAGGCCCGGCGACATGACAGTGGCGAGGTGGTAGTAGGTTATTA
>JGI20166J26741_11503474_pt1 | contig 12702 bp, 5 predicted proteins | sample TergutCu122P5_FD_26741 | JGI IMG/M metagenome (IMG submission 26741) | reverse complement strand
TGTTTTAAAATCGGAAAAACCGCAACGGAAACGTATCAATTATTGCAGCAAGCATACGGCGAAGATGCAATGGGTCGTACACAAGTGTTTGACTGGTTCCGTCGATTTAAAGGGGGTAGAACCTCTGTTGAAAGCGACCCCCGCTTGGGACGACCGTCAACATCGACAAATGAGGAAATGATTGCTAAAGTTAGAACAATCGTTCGAAATAACAGGAGATTGACAGTACGAGAGATAGCGGATGACTGTGCAACGTTTGCGTGAATCAGTTCTCCGAAAACGACCGGAAAAATGGCGGGATGGCGACTGGATCCTGCACCATGACAATGCGCCCGCACACACTTCACATCTTGTGCAGCAGGTTTTGGCCAAACACAGCACCGCTCAATTGCAGCAGCCGCCATACTCACCAGATCTCGCACCGTGTGACTTTTTCCTATTTCCAAGGCTTAAGAAAGTTCTGAAAGGACAGTGATTTGAGGCAACGGAGGACATCAAACAAAATTCGATGAAGACACTATCAGACATCCCGAAAGAGGAGTTTGCAAAATGTTTCCAACAGTGCCAGCAACGTTGGGCAAAGTGTGTAGCTGCGGAAGGGAGCTCTGTTGAAGACAATTAGGGGTAAAACCCCGCAAGCTTTATCTACTTCATGTACTGTGGTCAGTACGGATACTTTTTGAACAAACCTCATATACCAGGCTGAAATGTATGCCATCAAGTCTCACATAATGGAGAACATAGAAAAGGCTACACAGGTAGGAACATCCATATTCATTCTGACTGTCAGGCAGCCATCAAGGCCCTTGACAGCTTCCAGATAAATTCCACATCAGTCTGTAACTACCATCAATTCCTCCTGAAACTGACAGAAAACAACAAGATCCCACTGGTATAGGTGCCAGAACACAAAGGATTTGATGGAAATGAGATAGTTGACGAATTTGCCAGACAAGCTCCTCACATCCACTAATAGGACCTGAGCCTGCACTTGGTATATCTGCAAAGGTTACCAGAGGAATGAGCAGGGACTGGACAAGTAGGAAACAATGAGGAGCACTGGCAGTCCATACATGGGTAAAGGCAAGCTAAGGGCTTTCTTACAAAACCTTCTGTAAAAAGAGCTGGGGAATTGCTCAACCTGAGCAGAAACCACGTAAGAATATTGACAGGACTGCTAACAGGACACTGTCATTTAAAAGGACACCTATTTGAAGTGGGGCTAGTAAATAGTCCTGGGTGATAGATGCAAGCAGGCATCTGAAGCGGCCACATGCATTCTTTGTGACTGTGAGGTTTTGGCTACATTGAGATACAGGCACCTGAGTTGTCATTTTATGAAACCAGGTGACTTTGACGACATCTCTGTCAGCAAGATGCTACTGACAGAGATGCCTTTGCTCAAGGTGTGGGACTGCGGAATGAATGAGTTTAGGGGTTGAACAAAAGATTGACCACGTTGAAGTGCATGGATCACTCATTGCCCACACTTCTGTGTTCTGTTCTATTCTATTCTATTCTATTCTAAGCTGAAGTTTTGTTGTCCAGTTGTTGTTTGTTACCATTCTTCATATTCCTGCACAGTTAGAGAACTTTTTGTATGGTACAGCAATTTTAGATGTTCTTTATGAAGTAAAAACAAGCCATGACCACCCACCTGTCCATCTATCAGTGACCTATTATAAGTGACTAAATGGTCTGTTAGATTTTCATGAAATTTGGTGTAGGAGTTCTTGGCAAAAAGTTATCACTCAAATGTGAGTTTCATGACAACTGGCCATGTAACGGTCATACTGTACATAAGGACGTAAATGCATTTTTACGTGCACTTACCATCATTTCCCACTGATCTGGATAAAATTTGGTGCAGGTGATCTCCAATTAATGCCATTGAGCATTGAAATTTGGAACTCTGTAAGCCACACTTCACTTATGGGTGTAAATGAAAGTTTGCACTTCCTTTCTACGTATTTTTATCTGTTTTGGAATACATTTGGCATAGGTGTCCACAAAAATTTATTAAGTAATGGTCAGCTTCGTGAAAGTTGGCAGTTTAAGCCATACCTTTTTTAATGAAACAAATGAATTTCTATCTGTACTTTCCATATTTATTTTCCAATTATCACAAAATTTGGTACTATATATATACACACATAATGCTGCTGAGCATTGGCAGGTTTTGTGAAAATCGTTGCAGGAAAGGCATTACTTTTCTTATATATGTAACTCATATCAAATTATGTGTGTCCCATGAAAGCTTGTGCAATTGTGAAAGTAAAGACTCCACTGGCAAAGCCTGTGTGCTACAATATGGGGTGCACCATTAGTAGTCCTGTTTATTTCTAATGTATTTATTTGTACATCACTCTTATTGTTTTTACTGACTCACAAACTCTTGCTTAACTGTTAAAATGCTTGTTTATGGACTGCAGTGCACATCTCAAAAATTTATATATGTGAGAAACATAATGAAATACACTGGTAGAATAATGTGAGCATAGTTTATACATTCAAGTATAAGAGTGACATAATGTACAATCTGGTGTTTTGTGAGTGACTGAGCAGTATATTTGTATGTCACTGTGTGGAAATTTTATGAAATGCCACTGTATAGGGATGAGGGGTTTTGTTATTAAGAGTTCCTTATCCAGAGGAAGTAATCTGTGTACATACATTTGGCTTCAATAAACAGAATTCATTGTAAAGGTGTTCATAAAGTACAGGGTTTATTAACATGCTTTTCAGTTAGCATTTATTTCACTGTTAACACCAGAACACTTTCTGTCATATCCATGCCTACATGCTGTATGCATTTTAAAAGCTTAGAGGCTTTAGTTTCTAACACATATACATATTTTTTATAGCTTTATTTTCTTGTCAAAACAATTAGGACATTATGCAGTGAGATTTTAATGAAAATGCTTTTGGTTGTTTGAAAAAGGCTGTATTTTTACTGCATTTAATAGTAGAAATGGAATGACTGATTTCAGATTTAATTTTAGAATTTGAAATATAAAAACCTTTTTTGGAACATGAATTTTAATTCCTAAACATCATTCTAGAACAATATCCCTCACACAATTGTTTAGACAGACAATGTATTAAAACCAAACCTGCTCCTGCAAAGAGGTAAAATTTTGTGACTGAGGAAATGTACGAGATGAAATATTTAAGGGGAATATTTAATAATAAATGGTAAAAGAAAGTTTTCATTTTCCATAATTCATTTTATGTACCCTCCATGTACAAAAGTTCTGTTTCCCTCTTCCAGTGACCCACTTTTTGTGTTTGACTTGGGATGTGAAGTAGGAGATGTGGAATGGGCCCCATATTCTAGCACTGTGTTTGCTGCTGTAACCAACGATGGGAAAGTTCACGTCTTTGACTTGAACGTGAACAAGTACAGACCCATATGTGTGCAAGGTGTAGTCAATAAGAAGCGCAACAGACTGACACGCATAGCGTTTAACCATAAACTTCCATTCATAATTGTTGGTGATGACAGGTAAGTGTGCTACAAGATTCAGTTCTCTGTCCAGTGTTGTCTGTAGCTGAAGTTATGTTAGTCTGCGGAGTAACACACACACGCACGCACACACACACGCGCACGCACAAACTCTGGAATTTTTCCCTATTGCCATTTTGAACATCCCAAACTCCATTCACTTTCTCACCATCCTAGACCAAAAAAGGGACATTTGTTATCCCTTTTTTCTCACTTGAAACTTTTAGTTTCTGTTGGCTCTGCGCAAGATCTGTTTTCGCTTCCCTTTTCACTGTTCACCTGAACCTAATTCAGTCATGCTGTAGGTTGAGGTAGCACATTCCATGAAAATATCACAACCAGTGTATGTTTCTGCACAGTGTAAGACATATCATTAAATAGTTTGTGTTGGACATTACCAGTGTTTTGTACAACGTTCACACTACGCAACCTAATTATGATTATCCTCGAAATGATATATCTCTGTTACTTGTAACCATAATATCTACTTTACATTATGTTATCCAAACAAACGGACCAAATGACATTATTTATCCTGTTGTTCACTGATATGATTCTTTTGACTAACAGAGGCTGTATCACTGCTCTCAAACTATCACCAAATCTACGTAAGAAAGTGAAACCACCAAAGAAAGGACCTGTTTATACTGACAGAGAGTTGGAACTAATGAAATTGGAGAAACTTCTGACACTAGTACGAGAACCACCCACTGTAACACCAATTTCAACTTTGCCTGCTGCTGCTGTAGATACGGAATAAATTAAACACTGCAAAAACTGAACACAACACACATAATTTTATTTGTATTCCATTTGTCCTTTCTCTTGTACTTAATAATGCATTGTACACCACTATTCAAGAAAAAAGTACTTTACTGAGAAAATTGACACTACTTATTTGTCACTACAATGTTAATATCTGGAGATATTTGAAAAGTAGCAAGGTGAAGACAGCTGTCTGATCTTTCATCATCGACTCGATTGCTGTTGGGTTCTTCATAATATTAATCTTTACAAACAACTGTTCATAAACATAACTACTTCAAAAAAGGCTTATCATTTGTCAGGCATGGTTACTGAGCACTGGAAACTTACTACGAGCTGAGTTTATAGAAGTCGAGAAATGCTCTATCATGATATTTATTTCTAGGGTTGTTGTATGGATGCATATAAAACAGTTATTTGCTAAATTTCAAGTTTTTGTTTTGTGTGTGTGACATTATGTCATTGGCTACATTGCAAAAGTAGAAGGGCAGCATGACACCTGCAGACTGCATGCTGCTTATCATTGTCCTACAGCATGGTTACCAACTGGAAAGCAGTTGCCAGTAAACTAATTCCATGGACCACATTCCTTCTTGAGAAGCTAGTAGCTCTTCTAGGGGAGAAATTCTGATTTGATTGATATGGAACTTTTAAGTTTCATCACAAAGGTCACAGCAGTCTGCCTTAGGCTCTGTATAACATTTTGTATTTTGTTGTATATTTCTGAGGTGAGGAGTTCTTTGCCTCCTGCCACAACCCTCAAGCTAGACAGTTATTTTCTGTGAAATATCAGTGACTGCTTATTCAGCACATCTGTAGTTATCCTATATATATGGATGCGGTATTCTCCATATGCAATCTTAAACCTGCACTATGCTGTGTTGACATGAGACCCACTTAAAATGTGGTCCCAATAAATAATCTGTAAATAAGGATATATAAATAAAAAAGCAGAGTGTAAAATACTTTGTCTTTATTCTAAAACATAAACTATATAATAATAATATTTGGCACCAACATGCAATACAGTATAAGTCAATAAAACTAGTAGATGCGTTCTCTTGAACTTTATGACACAATAATCATCTTCTAACAATATATATGCACACAGTGCTTCTTTTCTTGGCAGAGGGAGACAAAGGTATTCACAAAGTAAATGAGATGACTTTTAAGCCTGTTTTTAACCTACATGCACATCAGCAGAAAACAGCACTGTATGTATCATAACTACATATTTTGTTAATTCTAAAGCTGCATGACAAAGAATAACCGAACATCTCTATTTTGAGCCAATATTTTAGCCTTCATCATCCATTAATAACTATGTACACAAGTATAAAATGGACATGAGACCAGACTATCAAAAAACACCATCCTTGAGCTTCAATTAGGTTACTGTCTGAATACTCTAAATACACTACAGTGACTTAAACTTATTTCCGAAAAATTAAACAATCATGACTAGTTTTCTATGCACCAAATTCTTTGTTGAATGGTTATAACCACTCACATGTAACACACTAATTTTGGATCAGGATGAAACATACGAACTGTTACAAATGAAGAAATCAGTGGTATACTTAGGGATCAGCAGTTTTCATGGAGGGTGAAATGACAAAACGAGACTCCTGTCTTTCAGTAGCATTTATATGAAATTCTTATTTACTGCATATTGATTTAAGAAGTGAAAAATGTCAGTTTGCAAATGTCATATTCACTCTCCACGAATAGGGCTGTATGAAATTTGGTACTGACATGCTTTAAAAAAAAAGATATTTTGGAGGTACTTATGAGTCCTACTTCCCTTTATATGTTTGTTTCACTCTATGTTTTGAGGCGATCATGAACTATAAATTCTAAATTGTACCATCTGGCAATCCACTTCTGTTCATAGTTACCATTGGTACAAATTTTATATTAAATCTGTCAGATACAAGCTGACATTCTGGACCACTTACATGACTGTAATCACTGACAAGTAAACAATCTCTCATACAAATTTTTAGTATCTTATAATCAAATGGAATATTTCACACAGTTCTTTAGTTACAACCATTATCAAAAGTTACATACATATTTTGTGCAACCATCATGGTACCATTTTACATTCTATGCTAAAAATAAAAGACATTACTTAAAAACTGCATATATTATTAAGACCTATTATCACACCAAATTTTAGGATTTGACATCAGGCTTTACTTAAAATTGCTTATTTGTCAAAGAACTGTTATCACACCATATTTGAAGATGGTACTAGTACATTAAGTGCAGCTAGTGTCACTCCCCATTGGAAGTTTACATGCCTGTCATGTTCGTACTATGACCACAGAATAGTGGATTTGGGGGCGGGTGGGGTGGTAAAAGTAGCTAGAAGAATAGAGGTAGTTGCATGATATTCACACACAGCTTCATGATAATCCATCACTTCTTGTTCAGTGGTTATTATGGGGAACAGAAAGGCATACATGCCCGGTATTCCATTTTAAAACTAACACGTGTCCCATCCTTCACCCAGAATGTGGTTGCTATTGTCATTGAGATCATAACTTATATAAATGGTAAACAAATTTTTCCCTAATTATGGCATTTGGACTCAAAACTTATTAATGTAATATGAGAAATGAACTTTGGTATCTAACATATAAGTTAGAACAAACAGGACAAAAGAAATTCCAGAAACATTATCGTAATATACATCACCGTAACTCTTTTTAATATCAGGAGTCGCATTCTTCCCATTCTGTTGTAATGGGTCTTGTATGATCCTTAGAATAAACAGTGATTGTTTCCCTCAACAGCATTACCTGACTGGTCTTTGTAATGGATGTAATTTGTTCTCTATGAGGCAAACACCGAGAATGTAGAGTGAATATCATTAGGCATTCTCTGTTAAACTGTTTTCCATCAGGAGTCTGTGTATTCTGCCCAACAGGCCTGAGTTGAGTGGATTCTATTTAGTAGAACAAAGCTTTATGCTCTAGAGTTTTCCCACTTTTATCATTACTGCTAAGAACCTTGCTACGTTATGTAATAGACCTTGACATTGCCTTAGTAAGATTATTACAGTCTGTAAATATTCTAACTCTAAATGTTACCATGAGTTGTACCTAAGGGGTCCATGAATTGAAACAATATTTAGGATTGGAACCATGATTCTAGGAAGCCTTAGAAACGCTGCTGTGTTAGGTCCACAGTAGGGAATAGGAAATAAAGAAGTACAATTTTTTACATTTAATGTATATAACATAACTTTTACTTTTCCTGCTTCCTTCTGCAGAATTAACAGAGAACATGTGATGATATTATGGCATTTACCCGCATTTTCAGTTCCTACATCACAGGGAAGATATTATGTCTCCATTACAAAGGTTATTGGTTAAGAGTGTTCAGTGAAATAATCGCTGTTTATTCTAACAGCCAAACAAAGCCCGTAAATACACTCTGTGGGTAAAATGCAGAGTTTATTAAATGTTAAAACAGGTAGCACAAATAGCAACCACTGCGTTTTAAAAGTCCAGGTGGTGTGTACTGCAGTACACATTATAGGGTTGCATCATGCTCAATTTTTTAAAAATTAATTGCACACCTTCTTTATATCATATCCCAATCTTGAAATTGGATTATACTCTACAGCATTATTAATGCCAGAATTAGAGAAATGTTTACGACATATACAAGGTACTACAAGAGTAAGAAGGAAAGTAACCATACTCCAGTGAAGAATGGATACTACTAAACCTAAATCCAAATTGGATGGTGAAAAAGGGAAGCATATAAACCTTTAAACCACTTAACTTAATATTTATAAAACTGAAAACTAAGAAAAAAAAAATGTGTAGAATTCAGACATAACATGTAATGCACTATTTATGCATTCCTGACAAGTAAAAAGAGAGCACCTTTTCCAGTCTTGTCTTTGATAGGAGGAAGAAGGGGAGGGGGAGGGGGAGGGAGGGAGGGAGGGAGAGAGAGTGCAGATGTGTGTATGTGTGTGAAAGTGTTCATATTAATAAACATTATGATTCTTTCCAGCAGCTGTAATGTGAAGTATTAGTTTCTGCTCATCCAGATTGATGAGTTCCTTGACCATTCACCCATGCACACACACATGCACGCAAAATGCTTTAGGACAGCAGACACACAGCAAGTGACGGTACAGCTTCACCCATTCTAAACCTTGGCACCTGAGGTGAGTGGTGAAATCCATAGTCTGGCCACTTTACCTCTCACACCCATTGAATGGGAAGCTGGGTTGGCCCCAGAGCTTTTCTGGATGCTCTGGAAAGATTGCTTGTTCCTGCCAGAAATCAAATGCCATTCCTTGGATGTCCAGCCAATAACCTAGTTACTGTAATGACTATGATAGATTCATGTCCACCTTCTAAGTGAATACTGCTTATATGCAGTTTTTAAATGAATATCTAAAGGTCCGGCCACACAGAACGTGGTCTGCCTCGGCAGACTGCATTCTGTGTGGCCGGACCTTAACCCTTTCCAAGCAGAACTTCTTTGAGGAAAGAATTAAGAATTTCTGTGTTTCTGTGGTTACTCAAGTTTTCCGTTGTTCTAAACCTGCACACTTGTTTTAACTTCCAAAGGCGAGGGCACAGATTTCTTTTTTCTGTTACTGTTAAATGGTACAGAATGTATATATTTTTGTGTGTATTAATGAAATGTTACTTCCACAATATAATCAAACATAAAAAACTGCCATGCTTCACAGTGTAAAAGGCAATGACCATATGAATGCAATGTTCTATAATGAACTCCAGGCAAAACAAAATTATTTAACATTTGCCACTTAAATACTTAGGCCAGCACTGCAAAAATCCCAGGTGCCAGGTCATCCAGGTGACTATATTTTGAACAGTGGTGCAAAATAATTGTGTGTCGTCAGTACGGAACTTGCTCCATGTCTGTGATCTGGCACCTAAAATTTTCAGGTGGCTCCCAGATTTTTGGAAAATTTGTGCAGCCCTGCTTTAGGCAGCATATTAACATGTTTTTACCTAGTTAGTTTGTGCTTCATATGATCTAAAGAATTTAATACATTCTGAAATACGTATGTATTGAGCTCTTTATCAACATTACCATGCAACAGGTACACTCATTTAGTGTTACATAGTTTCTAAACAGGAATAATAACCAACACATTCTGTGATGCTTATGAAGATGATAGTATACATACATGAAATATATACTGCATGTTAAAAAATATGCATATTATGCAACATTTTAAGTACATGCCATCCTGCATATTTTATGTTTTTCATACCATGCATATTCTTACACTCAATATATCAACCAACAAATGCCCTTAATAAAATACAATTCATGACAAGCATCAAACCCCTACATGTTTTGGCTCTGGGGTGCCATTCTCGGACAGTCTTCTACAATAAATTCAACACGCTGTGTACTGTGTTGCCCCCACTTCAATGATGAAAATATTAAAATTCTAAAATACATAAAGTTGACAAGCATAAATTACAATGTTGTGATGTTAAAACTATGTGATAGTGAGCTGCTTCAAGTACGAGCTCACAGCCACTTATATTCTGTGTAGAGTATGCATACAAACATCTCTCTCGATCTGTGATATGAAGAGATTTAATTCCGATGAAGCATGTGAAGTGTATCGTCTCGGGTGATGTGGTATACTTGTAATTTTTTGCTTGTCAGTTTTAAGTATTTAGAATGTTAATATTTTAATCATTCCCATGAGGGTGATGAAATATCATATTAGCTGTTGGACTTTATTCCTTTGTTCCATAGGACTCCCTGAGGATGGCATCCCGGTGCTGTAGGAGTTTAATACTCATCATGAACTGTATTTCATTAAGTGCATTTGTTGGTTGATATACTAACTGTCATTCTGCATATTATTGCACAGATTTTATAGTGTCTAAAAACTGAAATTGCAGGCTACTGGATTAAGATGATTCTTATACAAGCTAAGGTCAGACTATATATATATATATATATATATATATATGATTCTTTTATCAATGAGCTTTGTTTTCCCCATATTTCACTTTAAATTAGACAGGGTTCTCTTCCATGTCATACCCCCTTATTTAAAGTACAGTATCTTTTTATGCCACTTCGTGAGTAGGAATGGGAGAAAACAGGTCACTTCATATTCAGGATCATCTAAATACAATACCAGACAAATAATATGTAGTGTTACCTCTGAGCCCAAGCCTCATGCCATGAGGACATATAAAGGGACTCATTAGTGATGTGCTGTGCATTCTTACCCTCAGCACTAAACACAACTGGAGTGGCTAGCTTTATGCTTTAGTTACTTAACCCTTAGGGAAATCCCTGGTCCCACTGCACATAAGGCTAACTGGACCCCAGAAATGGTTTGGGTGACAAAGAAAAAACCCTCATCTCTGTGAGGACTCAAGCCTCAGTTAGGCAGTCCATAGCCTACTGCTTTATCAAATGAACTACCCAGCCATCACAACAATGGCAACGAACAACAAATGTTAACACATTTCATTTAGGACTGTTGTGCTGGGTCCTTACTTTATCTGACAATTACTGTTTGTCACGTCCCTCTGCTGCTTCAACATGCACGTGGGCAGTCAGCTGAGTGGACCGTGTTCACAAGATTAATGAACCGACAAGATGTGAGAATTTATAGTAGTCAAATAAAGTAACGACCCTGTACAGTTCTACTACCCTTGATTTCAGTTGTTTTACACATAATGCACTGTCTAAACAAGGATGGTCTATCTTGGTTTCATACAATATTTTCTTTGGATTCAATCATTACAATTTATATGAATTTCACTGTAACTGCCTGTTATTATTATGTGGAACTCTGAAAACAAATTATACTATAGTCACATTGTCTGTAAAGAATCCAACATATGTTTGTTTTGGAGAAAATTGTGCTTTTTAATCCATTCTGTATAACACTTCAACTATACAGCAGAATTTGGCAAATCAGCGGCCATTTTATTCTGAACTGTGCTGCTGTCAATAAAAGATGTTAATATTATACATAAAGTTGTCATTTACAGCAAGTACTGTACAATAAAACTTAATATTAACTGAAAACTGTACAAAATATAAAAATATAAATCTGGTTTTCAATCTTGTTCTATAAAAATATATACATTGCTCATTGTACCAAATATATATGGAATCACTTCACAGTCTCACTACAAAATGTTCATTTAGAAATATGAAAACAGTGGCAATATTAACGTGTCTTACACCTTGTTTTATTCCAGTTAGAAAATTTCAAGCCCCAAAACAAATGTTACCTTAACTGGAAATGGTACCTGGTATTGTTCTAAGTTGCAGACCAGCTTTGACTGCATAAATTGAATAACATTCTTAAAATCATCCTCCTAACATTAGCTGAACAATACTTGTTAAATGAGGTTCAAATTCCTAATTCACATTATTTTAAATTAAACTTTAGCAACATTTTAATTTAGTTACTGTATTAGCCAAGAAGCCTTTGACAGAGGAAACACTTATATAATCAGATCTGGTCAAACAGGAAAAGAGAATTTTGTTGTATTTTATACTAATGAAGAATTTTGCAAAACCATAAATACACAGGACATTGATGTATTTACCAATTTAGTTATTTGTTTATGGTTTATTTAACGATCCTGTCAGTAGCTCACAATGTACAGTGTTGAGTGATAAGAGTAATTAGCAAGTAATGAATTGGAAGGGATATGGAAGTGCTTGTAGCCTGAGCTGATGTACTATCCCAGCATCTGGCCGAGGAACTGGGCCACCAATCATAACTTCAATCATGATAGTGGTCTCTGGACTTAGATCTGATTTGGGACTTTCTGAATATGAAACAGAGGTTCTGTCTACTATACTGCAATATACATTACAGAGAAAACTTAATTTGATTTTTCATCATGCAATGTTTCAAAATATTTAGACTTAATCCAGTGAGGGAAGGAAGAAATCTCAGAATGAGGAACTTTGTGATTTATGGTCTTTTTCTAGCATTTTGTATTGTTACAGTAGACTGAGCATTAACTCAGATACAATACAATAAAATTATGGTGAAAACCCTTTTGGGAAGTAACTGCGTGGAAGACTTAAATTGATTGGGAGGATAATATTAGAAGTCACCTTACGGACAAGAGACTGGTGCAATATGAACTGTATGTAATGGGCTTGGGAATGATTTCCATTCTACCTGTGTTTGAATACCATTACAGGAATTTTATGTAGTCACTGATACCAGAGAAGTTCTGATGCAACTTTCATGACAATTCAGAACACCAGACAGTTTGACCAGTGTCACTACTTGTTCTGATTCATCTTCCAACAATACAGTTAATTTAATGTTTTTCTGACCATGCATCATGAATTGACTATACATTAATTACCAACTTGATGCACTGATTATTATTTATTCATAAAATACTATTCTCCTC
>JGI20166J26741_11503363_pt1 | contig 12702 bp, 8 predicted proteins | sample TergutCu122P5_FD_26741 | JGI IMG/M metagenome (IMG submission 26741) | reverse complement strand
GACGCAAAGGGCGTCCGAAACATGTAGAGCGTACTTGTAGTTTTTAATAAACACAATACTGCCAGAGTTGCATCTTGTTGGTTTATTATATATTATATTAATACCTTATTTCATTTAAAATTTTTGTGTCGTTTCGGCTTAGACACCACTTTGAAAGAGACATTCACAAACACATTTATATTAGTACTTTATTAGTACACTGATGGCCTCACAGCACTGCAGCCTTGCTTCAGAAATTGGACATGCACAGTGTACAGGATCTGCAGACCAGCAGCACCAATGAAAGCAGTCACTGGTCAGAGGAGAGAGTAACAAGAACATACAGCCTCAGGTGATTGTGTTGCATAGCACACTGCCACGTTCTTTGAATACATGTCTGAATGGAACCACAGCAACAGCAACAAGTGAACAACAGAAGTGAAACTCATAGACAGTAGTCCATCTTAGGATTAACTAGCGCGTAGTCACTTTCGCGTGTACCTACTATATAGTGTGGACTGTTTTCATAATAATAAGTCTTTTACTTTATAACAGTCTATATGATAGGAATTAAATTTGGATTTTATAATGGCATGTAGGTTTTACATCAGTACACACTTCACCCTAAATTGGTAATGCCTATACAGTGCTGTAAGGAGGATGTTAACTTTGGGTACCACCTGTAAATGTATTTGTGAAGATCTTGGAAAATGGCTTTTAAGTTGAAACGTGGAGAAATTTGAAATATAATATACTGTTATTAACACAGTTATATACTTTCCTAGTGCATATTGATCCAAATGAAATAAAACCTTTGAGTTCCATAAGATATGAGGAAATTCTTGAGTGGCTGACAAACTCTTAGCTTTCCAAGAGGGACTCTGCTGCATGGAATGGGGTAGGTAGGTTAAACTAACATAAGAAACTGAACTGTGATATCATACAATTTAGTCTTTCATGCATTCTGTTTTAGAATCGTACACGTCTGTGACTGTTACTGTCATTGACATTACTTGGACTATAATATGAATTTGTTCCCACCTCATCTTGATACTCAAGCCTGGCTGCAGCTTTCTATGGACAGTATTTTTATTTTTCCACTCTGGCATGTTTTGTAAATTGCAGAAATTTTAGAAAGCATGGAGTGGCAGGTATAATTTTAATTTTTGCTTACGACTAACACAGTGGATTAGAATTACTCACATTCATACATAAGAAATATTGAGATAATCAGTGGTGGTGTTAAATCAAAAGCCAACCTGTTTTAATAGTAGCTAACTCCCATATATGCTAGTATCGCATGCAGATGGGTGGTAGTAGTTGCAATATAATACTTGCACATAATTTTTACAGGATTCAGGTGCCATTGGCATGTGCCTGGGGCGTGGTGGTTGGTCTGCTCGAGAAGAATTGCATCTTCTTGATGCAATTGAACAGTTTGGTTTTGGCAACTGGGAAGACATAAGTAGACATATAGAGACTCGTTCTTCAGAAGGTAATCAGTTGTATCATTGCATTATATTCTGTTAATTAAGCTCAGAGTTGTCAAGATGTCCATAGATTATGAATATTTTTGGATAAATGGCTGTAATTGTAGGATCAAAAGTGGAAAAGGAAAATCAAAATTCATACCACTGTGGAATCATTCTTATGGGGTTAGAGTTTTGTGTTTAGGATTGTACATTTTTCATAAAATCTAAGATTGCAGTTGGTCATGAGGAGAGGTCATTTGTATAATCAGATACTCTAGTCCTTAGACCAGCTGGGCGATTGGGAGGAAGGGGTGGTCCAGATGATACAGGAGTGTGGACCACCGATGAGAATCTCCATGGTATTGGTCACATTCGAAAAAATTTTTCACTCAAGGATAAGGACATCTTCAAGCATAAATACTACACCTAACAGCATATTATCATCCCACTTCACCTACACCATGCGTCTCAGAATGTGGATGCTGTCAATTTTTCCTGGGTAACCTGAACCATTGACTAATCACGTGGAGGAAGATGGGGTTATTTTTGTTCTGAAACTGACCAGACTATCTGGGTATCCAAACCTGAGAGGTTTCGGATGGTTTGGTGACAGAACAAGTGTATTCTTAAAGCTCCTAGATAGCAGTTCTACCTGCGATTGTTCAGATTTTTATTTTGTTACTGAACATGGTGGTGTACCTTTTCAAATTTTGACTGGGACCCAAGGTATCCTGATATTCTACTTGTTTTTCCTCTTTACGCTCTGGAAAATGTATACTTCTATTAGGCCATGACAGTTCCCTTCTGCATTGTTTCCAATTCGTCTTTGACTGATCATTCCACCATATGGGACGCTATTCAGTCTGAGGTATTGTCACAAAATAATCCATAATCACACCATCATTCTCTTCAATGGGCAACTTTTAGTTTCCTAAACATTCTTTCTTGCTTTTTCTGCTGTTGCATTTGTTGAATATGTTTGGCATATTATTGCAGAAGCCAAAGAAGAATATATTTCAAGATATATAGGTGGTAGTATTGGCCGTTTAACATGGCCTGCAGCTGCCAGTTCAAGACCAAATCTGAGTGACCAGACTAACCCTGATTGTGGTCCACTGTCACCTGTGCTGACCGCCAGGCTTCCACCTCTAGATGTCACTCCTGATGAAGCTGCATTGCTCGGTTACATGCCTCATCGGGACGACTTTGAAAGGGTATGTGTATTTTCTATATATTAGTGTAATTTATAGGTGATGTCATTCTCACATTTAGTATATTAAGTATGCAGCTCTGGGTTGAGAACAAAATAAGAAAATGGAAATATGTTTTATATTAGTAGTATTTAGATTATATGTACTTTTTATTTGTGATCTAGTAATTGCAGTCATGTACTTCCCTTTCTGGCATTACATAATTGAAATGAATTGAAATTTGCCATATGTTATAAGCTTCTGGATTGACTTACAAGTTACAGTTGTGTCCACCTGTTTTCATTCAGTGAAAAGTCTGGTTGTGACTGTAAATGTATCTTTGCTTAGTGGAATGTAGGGAAGTGAGATGTGGACAAGTGTAATATATTCAGAAAATGTCATCAGTGAGGAATGTATGGAAAATGTTTTGCTATTAGTAATTTCATGTTTATCAGGAATATGACAATGGAGCAGAGGTTTTGGTGTCTTCATTATTTGTGAACAGTTTAGAAGATGAAGACTATGATGTTGGTAAGTGCCATTGTAATCTTGGTTATGTGGATATCATTATTACCATTGATACATGACACTATGCAATGAAAGACTTGGTAGCAGTAATTTTGTCCAATAAAAATTCCATTATACAATTCTGTCCAATTCATGAAAAGGTCCAGTCCGCAGTTTTGTCCATGCAATGTTTCTGATCTTTATAATCTGTGTGTGAGTGGTCCCACTATTTAAGATTGTGCAGTTCTTAGTCTAGCTAAACTTACCATTCAGAGATTCTCATTGAATCTCTGTATTGTTCTTTCACACAGCACTTGATTAGGGACACAGTTTACAGAATTTCAAGAACATTTTCTTTGTGACCTGTAATTAGCCTTTGGACCACCTAGATTCTGCAACTAATAAAAAATGACCAAGTGCCTGTAGTTTGGCTCATATGGTATTGCTGATAATACAGTGATTGTGTCAACTAGGATGCACAGACAGGCAAGACCACATGTTCTTAAGCACAGGCACACATTAAATCTACCACTGCATAGCAAGGCTCTTGGTACAGCTAGCAATTTCAAAGCTTTTCAACCAGTCATTCCGGCACCATTGCAAACTGTACATGCAAGCAGTGGTTACAGTGCGTAGGGACAAAACTGTATTGCACAAATCCACTTTAAGCAAGAATCAGCTATATTTTTGGCAAACTCTTGAGATGTTCGTACTGTATGTGGCAACCATACGATGCATTGCTGCCTGTTTGTTTATTTATTTATTTATGCGCATACTTAAGTGTGACATCTATTCATTTACTACTACATTTTACTTTATGTAGCTTCTATAACACATATACAATGTTTATTACTAACATATTGCACAATATTTTGTGTTTGTTATTAATTACTGCTGCGACTTGTTTTGGCCATCTTCAGGAAGCTAACAAGTTTCATTGCCATATACAGCTTATGTGGTAACATATACAAAACTGGTACAGCGTATTCTTTCATAGCTGAGACGTGGAGTACCTGAAGCTTGATCCCATGACTCATTTCGATAAAAGACATGTCAGTAACACATGTTTGGACATAGCATAGCACGTTAGTGCCTTTTTAAAATAATTTTATATTGTATTTAATTATAAACTGATTTTAAGGATTTTAATATTGTTATTATATGTAGTCACTGACGTATAAAATCTGCCGCTTTCACTTAAGTTACGTTGTCAGCTGTATATGTCGATGATATTTGCTAGCTTCCTGAATATGGCCATGAATTATGGCCAAAACATGTCAGAGCATTAATTAATACCAAATACAAATAGTGTGCAACAGGTTGGTAATAAATATTGTATATGTAATATAGATGCACAGAAAATGTACAATATTATATTTCTATAACACTGCTTTAGAATTTCACACAAAATAAAATGCATTGTTATTTTATTATTCTATAAGGTTCTGACAGTGGTGTTCTTTACCCATCATATGTATTGATGTTGAAAACACAGTCCATTTCAGGGATCGTGTCCCTGAAATGTAATAGCACATTCAGTTCCGCTATATACAGTAGAAAAAAATCCATAATCCTGATGAATTAACATTGTTGTTTTGATTTATTCCTACATCTGAAGCTCTCAAATTGGCCCAAGTTGACATGTACACTCGAAGACTGCGAGAGAGAGCTAGACGGAAGCGAGTATCACGAGACTTTCAACTAGTGTCACAGTTTTTCTCAGCTAATCGTAAGGATAGGCCTTCATCAAAGAAGAAATTGTCTAAGGAAGAAAAGTAAGTTTGTTATAATTTTCAGAGTAATTGCAGTAATAGATTATTAATTCACAGTGCTTAAACCATTGAATGGTACTGAAATTGTGTAATTTTAGCCATAGACTACCTGCTGAAATTGGGTCGATGCCAGTGATGTCTTTATCCTGTTGCACTGGTCGTGAATAGTGTTAATAAATAGTACAAGACAAAATGCAGTTTGTATTGTTAATACTTACATTCTTGTAAATTAAAATGAATTTCAGGGTGAACATTAATGCACAGTGATCATGTTTTGTGAAGGAGTATGAATGAAAATGTAATCACGTATTCTTAGTTCAAGACAGGCACTGTATGTTTTTGGAAACAAACCCCAGCATTTGTCCATAGCTTCTGCAACACTATGACCTGTATCTGCAGAACTTTTTTCAAAAACTGGTTTTGATATTGTGATAAGCAGTTTGCTGGATATGGAAGTATTAGCTGGTTCTTGGTAGCTGTCCTGTCCTTTCTTCATGCTCACTTTTTGCATATATGCTGAGTGCCAGACATAAGCATCCTGTCCTTGGGATCACCTGTTTATATTTCAAGATTGCCCACATTGTAATAGTTGGTAATTCTGTGGAAAATACTTGTTGACTGTGATATTAACATATTTCATGGGATTCATCATATCTAGTTGTAAGAGTAAATGTATAAGTAGAACTGTGATGCAAGATTATAGACAGAACGTTGCCTGTGAGTTGAATTGCATAAAAGTAATCTCTCCGTCATTTGTGTAACTGCAGTCATATTGCCTTGTGGTCTCAATATTTTTGTCACAGCAGAGGTTTTTAACCTGTGGGTCAGTGGTTGACGTGCCATTTAGGGTGGTCACCATGATGATATGCTCTTTTAATTAATTGAAATTTTTTCGTACACAAGCGTATTTTAGCGCATGGTTTGAATCTGCAGTTTAGAGAATTATCTCCTTGCTCTAAGGTCCTTGAATTAACAAGCAAATTTTAAAACTAACCTATCTTGAAGATATATTTCCCATAATTGATAAGTTGAATATTTCATTGCTGATTGGGCTAGCAGATAAGTTTACAGCTTGCAGAGGATAGCTGAAATGTGAGAGAAGAAACTGGAAGGAAATGGTTGCCTGTTCCTGTGCTTTAGGTTTACTTCTGGAGGACAAAAATGTTGAATTTTCTGACCTAAAAAAAATTTATCACAGAACATTTTAAAGAAATAAATACAACTGGGCATGCAGTCCATGTGAATTTACATTGAATATTTGACTGATAACATTTCAGCATTTCTGGCCTTGAAGAGCAACTTACTGAGATCTAAAATAAGGCCCTACACTCCAGTTTACCAGAATAGACAGACTCACAGAATGTGTGTGGATTAAAGTGAAAAAGGAAAAACCAGTCTGGGGATATTAGACTTCGAGAGTTTTAAAGCCCTTTTCTGTGGTGTACTTATGTAAAGCAGGGTTTTTGTCATTTGCCATCACACCTAGCATGACAGATCACATTGTTTAAGTTTGAAGATGGTGTGTATGCTTCTTTTACTGTCTTCCCCCCTCCATGCACAGTGAACACATACATACACACACACACACACACAGTTGGTTTCAACCATAATTTTTTTTCCAAATGAATGGTACAAGTCACATTAAATATCTAATCAACCAAATCATATTTCCTGTCATTCTGATGCTGTTCTATTCTTCCTGTAGGTTGTGTGTATTGCCATTGACTGTAGTCTGGACACTTGGCCATGGTATAATATATTCGAATGAAAGTGTAAAGTACATCCCACCATTTTTTCAGAGTATTCATTTACCATCACACCAGTATTTATTTACTCACATTTACAACTTTCATGTTACATTAATTCAGTATAGGACTGAAGTACTCTAAATCAGCGTAGGATTTTGTATTGTGTAGTGGAAATTTAAAGTCTGCCATTTGCTTGGTGCGTGGCAGTCATTTTGAAATTTAAGTACGTATAATTGTTTTCTATTTCTAGATATTAAATCATTGTGAAGGTTATAATAGAGTTAAAAGCTTTTGCAATAAATTCATGTACTGAACCGGTATGAAAGTACATAGTTTTGTTTGTGGGATACAAGTGGCCCCTGCTGTTGGGAACTCTTATGTTCCTGGAGAGTTTCTGAGATGAGTCCTTATTCACTATAAGCATGTAGGTATAACTGGCAGGTACATTCCCAGAGGACCAAAAAGTGACCAAAAGAAATCAGAAGTCAACAGTTTTATTGCTTGAAATGAAACATGTGAACACCAGCAACACTCACTTACATTCTTATGTTGTTTATGTTCTAAAGAATAAGACAAAGAAGAATAGAAAAAAATAAAGTAAATAACTAATAACAGAAATATGTCCTGTGAACAACAGTGGGGAAACCATTTTCATGTTTTTATTTTTCTATTTTCTTTCTTTAATGACTCCAGGGTGTTAAGTTTGTTCAAAATATTTTGGATGAGTGGGTTCATGTTCAAATGAGGGCCCAAATGCAGTGAATGTGCTTCATTTTAAAAGTTAGTGTGAGAGAAACTTTGCATAAAGTTAGGGCTGACTGTACGGTATTTAATTGTATATTACAGAGAATTCCATGATCACATGAGAGTATTCACACAATTCCACACAGCTCAGGAGCACGAACAGTTCCTCCAGAACTTGCAGAAAGAGAGAGAACTCAAGATGCGGATCAGTGAACTGGCAAGATATCGACGAAATGGGCTGACAAGACATGAAGAATGTGCCCACTTTGAACAAGAACGCGTTCAGCATGAAGAATGGAAGGAGAAGAGATCTGTAAGTTATATTTTTGTTACATATTATGTTAGGAATGCCTGTTCATTATGAGGACAAACTCTTGTTTCTTGAATTCAAGCAACACTGAGCAGCAGAGGCAAGACAGAACAGTGGATTTTGATGTCTACACCACTTAGTGTGTGTATCAGTAGCACCAATACTGCCAGTACTTTTTGTAAGTTATTTGCAACACCCAAATTCTACATTTCTGCCCTATAAATTTAATTTGTTTTATTAACCATTATTGGCTGTGCATTTTACTGTTGTAAGTGCACAGTCCAGTTCGTCAAGCCTTACATATTTTTTGGTATTGATACTTTTGTTGAGATGCAGGTGCAGCCTCATGCAGCCATGAACATTTCAATTTTATTTGTTTGTTTAGTTATTTATTTATTTATTTACTTTTTTTAATAATTTGGGTTAACAGTATTCAGTGGCAGTGTTAGATGGCTTCATGGTATGCGCTATTTAAATGTAGTAACTGCAAATGTTAAGATAACATTGGCTTCGTGCATGAATAGAAGGCATGTGGGGAGTGGAAGTATAGCTCCACTCATTTCTTATCTCAAATTGATGAAGATGAGTGACCAACCTCACACCCTGGCTGCTTTGTGCCCAGTGGACCCCAGAGCTAGTCTAAGGGCCCTGGAGAAGAGGTAATTGTCTTGCCTGTGCTGGATATCAAATCATGGTTTTTCAGATTTCATCTTAGAGGTTTCCTTATGTTTTAGAGTTTTACAAATTGGTATGTACATACTGTTGGAGATATAACAGTAAATCGCAACAAACATACTCAACATCTTATGTTGATGTTATCATACATACTGGAAACAAAAATCTGCAGAGAAGATACTGCTGAGAATCAGAAATACCCATTCGTGGAAGCATTTTAACATTATATCAAAGTACCATATATTTTAATGATTTTAACACTGCAGTATGTATGCAGCTTGTGGTATATTTTAAATAAGTATTTAGATCTTAGTCTGTCAAGATATAAGTCATGCGTGCAATTGTGATTTATTTTTCATTACACTACAAATTGGCCTGAAGATGCCCTAAATGTTGGTTGAAACAGTTTGTCATTGAATCTAAAGATCTAATAGTAATATCAATAAACAGTTTTGTCAAATGTATTTACATACTAATTTGTAACATGAGTTATCAGTTATCCAGCTTGTAGCATAGGCATTTTAATGGTATTGATGTTAAAAATTAAATATGTTTATGAGATTTTTCATGAATATTAATGTTTATATTTTCAAAGATAATGGTCATTAGTGGCAGGTCATATTTGTGACTGAGTCAGGGCTCATGGAGGACATTTTTAGTGCTTACTCTGAAATTTTGGCTCTGAGCCTGGAGAGAAGCAGTGAAAGTGCATTGCCCATTTAGAAAAGAAAAGATGGTTGTTACTTAGATAGGAAACTTGTAGATCTGTGCTTGTGTTAATTTTTGTATTGTTTACATCTGGTTCTCGCATTTATGCCAGATTACATTATGTCCTGCAGAAGGAAGAAATGGCAGTAACGTTTTACATGATGTATCAATACTTGGTACTTGCCCTTGCTTGTTGTTTCTGAAATTCTGTAGGCACCTTCCTGCTTCTCCATGTTATATGTATGATATATTCCAAAATCTGCCATTTATTTACATTGTTTTATTTCTCCTAAATTATCCTGGATAGTGGTACATGGCTACTCTGCTTGGCAGAAATTTAAAAATATACAAAGTACATGAAATTTTGGCTGAGAAATGTAACAGGACTTAATTTTGGTAAATTTTTCCACCACGGGAAGGGTTAAATTAGTAGTAAATGTGGTTTTTTGCTTTGATTTAATTCAGTTCCATTCCTTTTTACTGACATAGAGTACCATTGATATAATTTGTATTTTAAAAAAGACATTGATTTTTATTTCATATAGTTCTTTGTTATAAATTAGCCTTCTGTTGACCACTTAGTATCTGTAATGTACATAGTTCAGGGTGTGTAATTTCTGTATTAGTTTTCATTTACTTGTCTCTGTGTTGTAATTCAGAAAGTTTGGTTGAGGTTTTCAATTTTGTTAAAATGGAAAGAACCCAATTTACCAGTGTTGTAGATCATGGAATGTGCTGATGACTTAACATTTGTCATATAAAAGGTTCCATTGAGGTCTTTGTACTTTACATATGATGAGGAAAAGAAAAGGACAGACAAAGGAATGGGTAAAGAATAAGGAAGAAAACTCAAAATAATTAATCTGGTCATGTAGTGAACCTTATTATTTGTAAAAGTAAAAAGTGGCAAGTTAAGGTTATGATACAGTTAGAGGTAGGAAGAGGGGTGAGGAATGACAATCAGATCAGCATTCAGAAGGGATGGGAAAGAAATATTTCAGACAGGAGGGAAGGAGATATAATAATAGGGACAAAGAAATGAGGGGAAATGCTGAGTGAGGAAGCTGTGGAACAATCAGTTTTCCCACCTCAGATCAGATGATGCAGTACAGTTTATAAACTAGGTACTCAGACTACTGCTGAATTTTTGGATGACATGATGAGGTCATAAGAAGGAATACATATATATATATGTATGTAAAATCCTATTTGGTCAACAGCCATGTCAGGTGTTTCAAGTAAGCCAATGTTACAGAAATGGTGGTGGTCTCTGAAGCAGCTATTAGCCCCTGATAATTGAAATCTTAAAGATGTGTATCAAATTGTCAAATATTTCTGTTCAAAATGTGTAACTTAGATTAGTCAGCTGTCACCTTGTAAATCAGAATAAAATTGTATGAAAAATATTTGATATTATTCAGTCATATAATTCTCTTGTGATTCTGTGAGGTTTGCCTTTTAATTCCTTGCTCAAAATATGCATCTGAAATTCCTAGCAAGCCATAAAAGTAATGCATGATGGTACAGAAACACTGGGATGGAGTTGTGCTGCGATAGGTATTGCAGCTCTCTCCGTTCTAAGCCGTATTTTTCTCATTGTTTGATAGCAGTGTGCATGCTATTTTTTTTCTCTCAGTTGATTCTATATGCAATTGTTTAATTTATTAGAACAAAGTAATCAGATTGTATCAGTTTGCCTTTCACCTAGGGCAGCAGTGGGTCCATCCCCTCACCTCCATCAATGGTCCCAAGAAGAAGGTGAGTCCATTTCATCAATTTTAATTTTTATCTCTTATGAGCAATTAAAATCATATTTTTCTATGAATTTGGAACTAAGTTTGCCCCACACAGGTTAATTTTTTTCATGCTAAAACATTAAGGTATTAAGATAATTAGAAGGTAACTTTTTGTCTGAATGGCAGTATCTGTTCACAAGCTATGATTTTGTAATCTGAGCCCAGTGTTACCACAGATCGGATATTGTTTTTCTGTGTTTCAACTTAACATCATTCAAAAGAGGTGTACACACATAAACATCTGAGCGTGGATGTTAATGCTTTCATTCCCAAACTATTTTAGACCAGCTGTGCTAACTTACGACTATGAATTTTTTATAGGAAAAAAATTTTAAAGGTTTTTTATTTTAATATTTTGAAATTGGTAGTTTTTAACAATGAATTTTCATAAACTATAAATTTATTATAAAAATGAGGTTAAGTGCAGAAATGGAAGTTACATAAAAGTAAAACATAATCTACAGCATTTTCTTGTGCTAAATTGTGAAAAGAGGTGTAGTTTGTAGTTGTGTTAAAATAGAAAGAACCTCCACATTGATTCATAAAATACTTGATGCAGAAGTATGTTATTTCCAAATATTTTTCATATGGGCTATAGTGACTTTTTTTTTTTTTAATAACAGTAACACTTGTAGAGTCATTGACATTAACAACAGCATTGTGAGACTTGTTTTTCTTACAGTGGTATCACTGCTACAGTCTTTAATACATGGTGTCTTGTCGCAGAAGACCAAAATGTTATCATTAACTCTGCTGTTGTAATATACTTATGCACTCCGTTCGTGTATTAATAATCACCAAAGTATCTTCAGTATGTGTTTTTTGACAGTTGTCATTATAACGTTAACAAAGTCTCATTAATGTCTTTAGAGAAAGAAGCGATCCCGGATCATCCTTCAGCGACGGAAAATTAGTATACAGAAGCGGCAAGCATCCCAACCTCGATAACAGTAGGGAGGGAGCAGAGTCTGGTGGTGAGGTAAACCATCCAGATATCTCCACCCTCCCAGGATACCACCTTCTTTCACAATATGAGATTAAGGTGAGCTTACAAACTTTATATGCCCATTCTTAAAAAACTGAACCAGTAGCCACATCATTGTTGAAACGCATCTGTGTGAAGTGAGAGTGTGTACAATTGTCATGCTTGTATGCAGTGCCTGTTGGCATGTTCCTTATACTTCAGTTGAACTATAACAAGACAGTCAATTTACGTACAACGTAACATTCAGATGCATACACATAACCATATTACCATACATAAGGAATAGTTTTGCATATTCCAAGCATGTGTTTTTGGCCTTCGGTATTCAGCATGCATTGCGCATGTGCCGTATCGTCCGTGGCCTGCCTGGCTGTAGCGTATTTTCCACATTTTCTCGTAAACAGCATGGTTTTTAAAGAAAGTTACTGAACAGAATATGTGTTTTGATTTTCTGTACAACTTTTGTCTGAAACATCTTTCATTCTATGAAGAATTGAAGAATTAAGCGAGATGTGATCGTAAATGTATATTGGTCTTTATGTAAGGTACCTGTTATTCTCATCAGATTTTAATAAAACTTGAATTTTCCTGACAGATTTTCAAAAACTACTCAAATACAAAATTTCACAACAGTCTGTGTATTGGAAGTTGAGTTCCATGCGGACGGATAGGCAGAAAGACAGACATACATGATAGAGCTAATTGGTGGTTTTCACTATTTTGCAGACATGCCTAAAAAATGGAAGAAGCTTTTTTTTTATTCAGTGATACATGAATAGTGTTTAAATAAAGAAGTTATAACTGGTTGTGCTGCCC
>JGI20166J26741_11503251_pt1 | contig 12704 bp, 5 predicted proteins | sample TergutCu122P5_FD_26741 | JGI IMG/M metagenome (IMG submission 26741) | reverse complement strand
ACAGCGAAAAACGCGGCTGCCAATATGATGGCTGCCATCCACAATTGATTTTTTTTGTACAACATACGTTAATAAATTTAATTAGTAATATTCTTATTTTACATCTCAATAATTCACTTTTTTGTCATTGCGGGCTTGACCCGCAATCCCCTGATTCACTTTTTTGTCATTGCGGGCCCGACCCGCAATCCCCTGATAATCTTTAGGGGATCCCGCGTCAAGCGCGGGATGACAGTCTTTTTTAATCGGCTCATTTCCCTGTCTCCTTCCAACTCTTATGCGTGTCTTTTCCTTTCCGTCCGGGCGTTTTTCTCAAAAAGCCTTTGCTCGACATTCCGAGTGAACGAATAAGACAATTACTTAAATAAGAGACAAGGAAACTTGCCGAAAAAAATTGATTGTATTTTTTATTTAACAGTCTCAACAATTTTCGGGCAAAAATATGACTGCTCAACGAGAAAACAAAACATTAATGACAAACAGTGTGTTTTTTTGACAAAAAACAAAAAGCGCTTGATGAAGCGCTCATTTTTTTGACGAATAACCGATGGCGTTTATCCGGTTTTTGACTTTGGCTTTGTAGTTTCTTGAAATCGGGATTTCGGTTGTTGAATATTCCAACCGGATTTTGGAACCGGTTATTTTCTCGATTCTGTTGAGATTAACAATAAATGCGCGGTGGCAGCGGACAAGAAAATAATAATCTTTCAAAGTTTCTTCGATTTTGGACAGGGTAGCAAGAAACGATTTCTGTAAAATTTTCTCATTCAGGAAGTAATGAATATGGACGTAATTGCTGACCGATTCAATATAAAGCAACTCTTGCGGAAAAACCGTCAGCGAATCTTTTGTGGAATTACTGTATAGGGTAATCATTTTTTGGTCGGAATCTTCTTTCAGAACCCTGAAAGTCAGCTTTGCATTTTGCTCTTCGGTTTTCTGCAAATGAGACATGAGGCTTTTTTGCATAATCACGAAATAACTAACAATAGCGGAAACAATTCCTATCAGAGAAGTGGATATGGAAATATTGGCAAAAGTTCTTAACAGTGAACTGTTGTCGTAGTTTGTGAAAAGATAACAGAATATCGAACTGAAAATCCAGATTGCAGCGCCCAGAGTAATCAAAAGCAAAATAAATCTTGCAACCGTCCATTGGTTTTTTATTAGCTTAGGAAAGAAATAAAAATAAAATGACGAACACACGACGGTAATAGCCGTATATCCGGCGACAAATACGATGAAATCGTAGAAAGTAAGATGCATATAGCGCCAAAATGCAAATCCCATTAAAACTATCAAAACAAAAACGGTGAGGTTAAGAGAAAGTAAAAGCAGCTTTCTGTTGAAATCAGGGAAAGGTTGAGTTGATATGCGTACTTTTTTCATTTGAGTTGTTTTTTCTCCTTGCAACTCAAATGAAGAATGTTAATATTTATAAAGAAGTGAGTTGCCGCTCACTCCTCTTTAGGTATCTCCAAACACCCGAATATGCGTAAACAAACAACCCACTAATGAGTTATTTGCACCTACATATTCTTTATTTTGAAGAGTTGGAGATTTCAAAGAGGTAAGCACTTCTTATAATGTAAAATACGTCAGTCCTTGATTAAAGAACTGATGCAAAATTAATTCATTTTTTTTGATAAGCAAAAAAAATGTCGAAAATCAGCAATTTTGAAAGGTATCTTTGCACAAATCAATACAAACATTGTTAAATTGCGGAATGTGGAATATTTAATCTATATTTGCACTCAAAATAAAATTATGAAACGAGTATGTACCTTTTACATCCAAGAAAATGAACATACGAGTTCCATATAACCTTTAAAAAACAAATTATGTACATATGAAAATATCGAAGCGAAAAATTATTTTAATAATTGCCTTTTGTTGTATCTGGAGTGGAATATTCGCTCAAAACATTAAGATTTATTTCCCTAAGTTTGTGGGGGAAAAATATGTTTTTGTTCTGCATGAAGGTTTAAAAGCGGATACCGTACAGTCCGGCGTGATTGACAAGACCGGTATTGCCAATTTAACGGTTCCTCCCAAATATAAAGGCTGTACAGGCATTGGTTCCTGGTCGGTAGTAAACAGCGGAGCAATAAAGTTCATAGTCGATGAAAATGATTTTTCCATCACTTGTAAAGATTCGATTCCTACTCCTCAAAATATTTTTTTTAAAGGCAGTAATGAAAATGATATATTGAAACGAATAGAGTATTCGGGTATTCAAAAAAATTTACCGGTTGACTCTTCGTATGCGGCATTTTTCCTGAGATCCTTAAATTATATGAAAGGGTTAGGAAATCATGTTTATTCTAAAACGAACGATGAAAAAGCTTATTTTGAAGATTTTACTCATTACCTTACTTACGAATTAGATTTTAAGCGCCTATACTTCAGTGGGCTATGGGGTCCTGTTATTTCATCTACTTTTAAATCCCCTGATAAAGCGGTGTGGGCTGAAAATATGGTAAAGGTACTTAAACGGACAGAATCCCAACGAGTTTTTGAGGCGCTTGCTACCGATTTAGTAGTCATTCCCGAACAATATGATTGGCCTGAAGCCGAAAAAATTATTCTTGCTTATTTGGAATCATCGGGAAGACTTACTGACGATCCGTCCAATATAGTAAACAGAGCGATCAGGCAAAGCAAAATCAAATTAGGCGACAGGGCTCCGGAGCTCAAAGGGCTTGAAGGCAAACTGACCAATACAATTCTTATTTTCTATGAATCAGGCTGTTCGCTTTGTAACCGTGAATTGTCGGAAATCAACAAACGCTATCCTCAACTCTTAGAAAAAAAAATCAGGGTAGTTTCCGTAGCGATAGATGAAGACCGGAAAGTTTACGAATTTCATTCTAAAGATTTCCCATGGCCGGACAAACTTTGCGATTTCAAAGGGTTTAAGAGTGAAAATCTTATAAACTACGGTGTTGTAGGAACGCCAACTATCTATTATATTGACGAAAACGGTATTATCCAAGACAAACAAATCCGGCTCGACGACATAAAAGGGTTAAATCTCCGGTAGAATATACGCTTTTCGTTATTTCTCCGTTATATTACTTATACAAATGTTTTTACATGATAGATTATATTAAAGGAGAAGTTATCGAATTGACTCCGGCATCGGTTGTCATAGAAACAGGAGGAATAGGTTATTTTGCCCATATTTCATTGAATACTTATAGCGCTCTTAGCGGGCTAAAAACCTGCAAATTATTTGTTTACGAAGCCATTCGTGAAGATGCCCATCAACTATTCGGCTTTATGGAGAAGCGTGAACGCGAGCTATTCCTGCACTTGATTTCCGTATCCGGAGTCGGAGCAAACACTGCCCGGATGGTACTTTCATCCATAGCCGTTTACGAACTGGAAGGCATTATCGCTTCGGGAAATGCCAATGCGCTGAAAGCCGTGAAAGGTATTGGAAACAAAACCGCCGAACGGATTATTATAGACCTGAAAGATAAAGTGAAAATCAGCGGAACTGCAACCTCCTCCCCAACTTCAGCTTTAAGTGAAATCGCTCAGGAAGCCGTTTCGGCGCTCACGATGTTAGGATTTAATCAACCGGCTTCTCAAAAAGTGGTCAGCAAAATATATGCTGAAAAACCGACTTTAAGCGTAGAAGAAATTATCAAAAATGCCCTAAAAATGCTTTGATGAACTTCCGGAAAAAACATATTTTCTTAGCGCTGTTTCTTACCTTATCAAGCGGATTTTTTAACTTGTCTTCTCCACAAGCGCCTCCGCAACAAACCGCAGCCAGAGATACGGTAAAAACCATTTTTCCGGTAGCAAAAACCTCGCCTGCAACATACAATGATATATTCAGAGTAGGCCCGTTTACTGATGTATTTAAAACAAAAAAAGTTGAAAAAGTCTATCCCATTGATTTATCAACGCCGCAAAACTTCAAATCCGATTTTGAATATAATCCGAAAACCAACCTTTATGAATTAAGAACAAAGATCGGGAACGAAGACATAACCACACCGCTTACGCTCACACCGGACGAATATTACAAATACAGTTTGCAAAGAAACATGGATTTGTATTACAGAAACAGATACATGGCTGAATTTGACAGCGCAACGATGAAAAAAAACAACGACGCTTTATCTGCTTTCGATTTCAAAGTCAATATAGGACCGGCTGATAAAATTTTTGGTCCGGGCGGGGTTAAGTTAACCGCAAACGGAAGCCTCACGACCAAATTGGGATTCACGCATACTTCAACAGGAAACCCGACTTTGACCGAACGGCAACGGAATCATACCGCTTTCGACTTCGATTCCCAGATTCAAACCGATGTGAGGGCTTCCGTAGGCGATAAGCTCGATTTTAAGATGAATTACAACACAGAATCTACTTTCGATTTTGATACAAAGCAACTTAAATTGGGTTATGTAGGAAAAGAAGATGAAATAGTAAAAGTGTTGGAAGCAGGGAACGTCAGCATGAATACAACCAATTCGCTTATCAGAGGAGGCGCGGCCTTGTTTGGTATTAAAACCCAATTGCAATTCGGAAAATTAACGGTCGATGCCGTCTTTTCCCAACAAGAATCGCAGTCCCACACTGTTTCAACGCGGGGAAATACACAGACAACCCCCTTCCAAGTGACCGTTGATAATTACGATGAAAATATGCACTATCTGTTGGCTCATTATTTCTTTGAAAATTATGATGATGCTATGAGTACTTTCCCTTACATTAAATCACCCATAAGCATCGACCGGATAGAAGTATGGATAACCAATCGCCGTTCAAATTTCAATGAAGCGAGGAATATTGTCGCTTTTTCAGACCTCGGCGAGCATGACATCTTTAGCAATCCCGGTTTTGCTCAGCCAACGGGCAATGACGTCGTTCCTTATAATGGCGCAAATAATTTATACAACAGGTTGATAACCGAATTTCAGGGAGCGCGAAGCATTAGCACGGTTAATCAGATTCTGAGCGGTTATTTGGAAAACGGAAGAGATTATGAAAAAATCGAAAACGCACGCCGGTTAGACCCTTCGGAATACACTTTTAATCCACAATTGGGCTATATCTCCTTGAGGTATCCTTTACAGCCTGACGAAGTGCTGGCTGTGGCTTTTTCGTATGTGTATAAAGGAGTGACCTACCAAGTAGGTGAATTTTCAACCGATAATCCCGGCAACAGCGCCGATAATTTATACGTTAAGTTAATCAAAGGTACAAGTACTGCTCCAAGTTATTCGACATGGAAATTAATGATGAAAAATATATATCCCATTACAGAAAATAACCAACCGCTGACGCAAGAAAAATTTCGATTGAATATCAAATATTTAAACGATACAACCGGAGTAGCGCTAAATTATATTACTGAGGGGAAAATAGCCAACCAGTTGTTGCTCAGGGTTGAAAGGTTAGACCGTTTGAATTCACGCAACGAACCCGGTCCCGACGGATTCTACGATTTTGTACCGGGACTTACTGTAATGCCTCAAGATGGAAAAATCATCTTTCCTGTTATTGAACCTTTTGGTTCCCACTTGAGGAAAATGATTGGCGATGATAAAATTGCAGATAAATACGTATTTCAGGAACTGTATGATACAACTCTAACTGTGGCTCGGCAGACGGCAGAAAAAAATAAATTTATTCTCGACGGAGAATATCAAGGTTCAAATGCGTCAAGCATCAACCTGAACGGGATGAATATCGCCAGAGGTTCGATTACCGTTACTGCAAACGGTGTTGTTTTGAAAGAAAATGTGGATTACACGGTTGATTATTCAAACGGTCAGGTTACGATTATTAATCCGTTGTATGAAAACGCGAATATTCAAACTTCATCCGAAGACCGTTCCGCTTTTGGGATGCAACGAAGAACGATGATGGGTATGAATTTAAATTACGCTGTCAACAAGCAATTTAATCTCGGGGCTACCATTATGAACTTAAGCGAAATGCCGCTGACCTTAAAAAATGAACCGGGGATGGAATCTATCGATAACACCTTATTCGGGTTCAACGTCAATTATGCAACGCAATCGCAACTCCTGACCAATTTGTTAGATAAAATCCCTTTATTAGAACTTACAGCGCCTTCACAAATTACTCTAACCGCAGAATACGCCCGCTTATTTCCGGGGCATTATAAAAGTAAATACGGAGGAAATTATTCCTATATCGACGATTTTGAACAAGCTAAACAAGTCATCGATCTTCGATCGCCTTTTGCGTGGAACTTGGCATCTACGCCATCTACATTTCCCGAATCCTCAAAGGTAAACGATATTGTTTACGGCAAAAACCGTTCGTTATTAGCATGGTATAATATAGACGCATTATTTACAAGGAAGTCGTCATTGACTCCGACAGATATAAAAACCGATTTGGAGCAATTGTCAAATCACTATGTACGAGAAATTTTGGAAAGCGAACTTTTCCCGGATAAAGACCCGACTTTCGGGGAATCTGCAACGGTTCCCGTACTCAATCTCGCTTATTATCCGCGTGAGCGCGGACCTTATAATTTGGATGCATTTGGAATGAATCCGGACGGTACGCTAAGCAATCCGGAAGGTCGTTGGGGAGGTATCACCCGCAGAATCGAAAGCGGAAATACCGATTTTGAAGCGAACAACATCGAGACGCTCGAATTTTGGATTTTAGACCCTTTCATCGGAAGAGAAAATGCAAAAGGAGGCGATTTGTATTTTGATTTGGGCGAAATTTCGGAAGACATTTTAAAAGATGAAAGGAAATTTTTTGAAAACGGATTGCCGGTGGATGGAGATTCTACCAAAGTCCAACAAACAGCCTGGGGTGTTGTACCTACGCAACAATCTCTGGTATATGCTTTTGATAATGCTACAAATGCGAGAAAAATGCAAGATGTTGGATTAGACGGTTTAACTACCCAAAGCGACAATCCGAATATTTTTGATGAATACACGCATCCAACTTATAAAACTTATCTGTCTGAACTGAATCAGGTTCTTCCTCCTGAAACGAAAGAAGCTATGCAAAACGATCCGTTTTCTCCTTTCAACGACCCGGCCGGAGATAATTATCATTTTTACAGGGGTAGTGATTACGACCGGATGAAATTACCCATTCTCGCAAGATATAAACATTACAACGGTACGGAAGGAAACTCTGCCGACGCTGCCAATTCGCCTGAGAATTACAATACTGCTGCCCGCCTTACTCCGGATGTCGAAGATATAAACCAGGATAATACGCTCAACGAAACCGAAAGATACTACCAGTATAAAGTATCAATTCGTCGCGACAGTATGATTGTGGGCAGAAATTATATCGTACAAAAAATGGATGTAACTCCTTATTTAAAAAACGGCAAAACCGAAACAGTTACTTGGTATCAGTTCAAAATTCCCCTTAGCGAATTCACTAAGAAATTTGGTAATATCAATGATTTCAGAACCATTCGTTTCTTGCGGATGTTTATGACGAATTTTTCCGATTCAGTCATCCTTCGTTTCGGGACCTTGCAATTTGTTCATGGTCAATGGAGAACATACACAAAAGATTTGTTTAATCCTCTTTTACCACCTCAAGGAAACGGCAGTATAAGCATGGCGACCGTTAATATAGAAGAATTTGGCAGCAAACAACCGGTCAATTATGTGATGCCCCCGGGCGTGAACCGGATTTTAGATCCCGGACAAACCCAATTGCGGCAACAAAATGAACAAGCTATGTCGCTTCTCATAAACGACATTTCGCAAGGCGATGCACGAGCCATTTACAAATCAACCGGTTTGGATACGCGCCAATACCGCCGCTTGCAGATGTTTACTCATGCAGAAAAACTAATCGACAAACCTACCGATTTGCAAGATAACGACTTATCCGTATTCATCCGTTTGGGATCAGACTATAAAAACAATTACTACGAATACGAAGTTCCGTTAACGCTCACTGCTCCGGGTCGCTACAACGATTCTGACGAATCGAGGAGAAAGGTATGGCCTGATGCAAACATGATTGATTTCCCGTTTGAATTACTTACTAATTTAAAATTGGCAAGAAACAAAGAAAGACAAAATCCGGGATCGACAACCACGTTTACCACGCCTTTTTCTACTTTCGATCCCGAAAAACCGATGAATAAAGTGACTGTTGTGGGAAATCCTACCATTTCCGATATCCGTGTAATTATGATTGGCGTCCGGAACAATTCCAAGACGACTCAATCGGCAGAAATATGGGTAAACGAATTGCGGTTAACCGATTTTAACGAAGATGGGGGTTGGGCAGGAAACGCCAACCTCTTTGTCGGACTTTCCGACCTTGGGTCGGTCAGCTTTTCAGGGAGAAAGGAAACAGCCGGATTCGGCAGTCTGGATCAGGGTATTATGGAACGAAACATTGATGATGTTTATCAATACAATGTCTCCACTCAGATTAATCTGGGCCGCTTTTTTCCCGAAAAGACCAAAGTCAGCATCCCATTTGTCTATTCTTATACCGAAGATGCTATTAGCCCCAAATACAATCCTTTAGATCAGGATGTTTTACTAAAAGACGCTTTGGATGCATTGGATACAAAACAGGAAAGAGATTCACTCAGCAATATAGCTCAAAATAAGAAAATTACCAAATCGATTTCTTTCAATAACGTCAGAGCAGATATTAAGAGTCAAAGCGCTATGCCTTATGATCCTGCCAATTTCACTTTTGATTATTCTCATGTGGAAGATTATCTGCAAGATGCTACTATTCATCACGAACAAACCATTTCGGATGCAGCTTCATTGAATTATACCTACTCGCCGATGATTAAACCTTGGAGACCATTTGACAGAACAGGAAAAAATCAGGATAAGAACAAACAATCACAATTACCGCAAAAGAATACTTCTTCCGGTTCGGGACTCCTCCAAAATTTTGAGATTGGTTATTTGCCGAGAGTCTTTGAAATTAACTTAGAAAGAACGCGGAATTATGACGAAGTACAATTGCGTGATTTGGGAAGCATGGGCGAAAACTCGCTTCCGCCTTCTTTCAGGGATGATTTTTACTGGAACCGGACATTAGATGTTCAGTGGGAATTGATAAAAAATATTAATCTCAGGTTTAATTCCGGAACAACTGCAAGGGTACAAACACTCGAACAAATGACAGACGAGAACTTCATGCCCAATGATGAATATCTTAAAATGAAAAAGTCTGTTTGGCAAAACATTCAAGACATGGGTAATCCGATGGAATATAAACAAACTTTGGATGCCACTTATACTGTTCCCTTTAATATGGTTCCGGCGCTTAATTTTATCACAGCCGGTTTGTCATACAACAGTTGGTATACATGGGAAAAAGGAGCTGTACTCGGCGCCTCGGCAGACAATCCCGATAACGGAAATATTGATATGGGTAATGTGATTACAAACAACAGGGTAATGGGAATAAATAATGTCATGTTTGACTTAAAAAGCCTGTATGATAAATCTAAATTTTTATCAGACGTAAACAAAAGGTTTACTGCTACAACGAGAGGAGGTATTTCTTCTGTTCGCAATCCGAGACGGCCTGCAGGCGCCAATGCCGGCGCCAATGCAACAGCAGCCAAAGATGCAGCGGATAAACAAGCCGAAGCTAAAAAGAAAAAATATGAAGGATCGGTTACTCTGAATCCCGATTCGGGAACGGTTCTTGTCCACCAATTGAATAACACGCGTTTAAGCATTGCGGCTCGAGATGAAAAAGGTAAAAAATATAATATTAAATTCAAGGCGATAGATAACAATTCCATCCGGATACAAAATAAAGATTCGGTAAGAGTAACGCTTGTTATTTCTCAATTGCCGCCGTTGGAAGAAGAAAGTTGGTACAAAACCCTTCAAGTTGTGGCGCGGGGATTGATGATGGTCAGATCGTTCGGTTTTTCCTATCAGGAAGGGAACGATATGATGCTTCCTAATTTCGGTCCTACTATCGGCGATTTTTTCGGACAAAGTTCGACTATGTATGGGAATGCCCCCGGTTTGGATTTTGCCTTTGGATTGAACGGAGACAGCTATATCGAAAAAGCCAAGAGAAACAAATGGTTTGTGGATAATGAAAATAACATTACTCCGGCTATGGCAAATAAAACGAATACTTTTGATTTTATTGCCAATTTAGAACCGGTTCCCGGTATGCGAATCACATTGAAAGCCAACCGCAGGAAAACCGATCGTCAACAAACCTATTTTATGTATGGGAATGATTTAAATTCCATGCCACGCAAACTTACCGGTGATTTTAACATGACTACGATTTCTTTGGGTTCTGCTTTTGAATCCGGCAATGCAAACAACGGTTACTATTCGCGCGTATTTGAAAATTTCCTGCACAATCGATCGGTCATCGCTGATCGTTTACAGAGTATTTACGGCCGAACAACATATCCCAATACCGGTTTCCTGCAAAATGATCCTTTGGCAGGACGGCCTTTCGATCCCGCTAATGGAAATATTAATCCAAATTCGACCGACGTTTTGATTCCGGCTTTTATTGCCGCCTATACAGGGCAAAATGTTAATTCGGTCGGGCTGTCGGCTTTCCCTTCATTGAAAAAACTTTTACCCAATTGGAGTATCAAATATGATGGTTTACTGCAAATTCCTTTTATCAAGAAATATTTCAAGGCTTTTACGATTGAGCACAACTATACCAGCATTTACAGCGTCGGCTCATACAATTCCCTAATGAGTTGGGTTAGAGCGGGAGATGATGGTATCGGATTTATTCAAAATGTAACGGACAATCGTCCTTATCCCTCTTCGCCTTACGATATTACAGCCGTCAGCATTGCCGAAGCATTCAATCCGCTGTTGGGAATCAATTCGACGCTCGCAAACAATATGAATTTTTCACTTCGTTACAACACGATTCGGAATATTAATCTAAATATCGCTGCTTACCAAATTGTTGAAATGCAAACCCGAAATTTTACATTTGGAACGGGTTATCGTTTTGATAATTTCAACCGCATATTGAAAATCAAGAAAACCGGCGGCCCCAATTTCAATAATGAAATGAGAATCGCCGTTGATATTTCATACAATATGACACAAAGCCTGATTCGTAGAATTGAAGAAGGTCTGACTCAGGCAACCAGTGGAAATGCACAAACTGCGTTCAAATTTTCCGCCGATTACAATTTGAGCAAAATGATAACTTTACAGGCATTCTACGATAAACAAATCAGTAACCCGTTGGTTTCGGCTACAGCTTATCCGGTATCTAAATCCAGTTTTGGATTAAGTCTGAAAGTAAGTTTGATGAGGTAACTCTTTCGTATTGTTTGCTTTTTAGTGCATAATCTTATACAACAACTCTTCCAATAAACCTCCATCAGGAACCGAAACATTATCCACTCCTTTGGATTTGGCGTCACATTCCCGAATGAATGAAATGATTTGCATCGTTTTCGCCGGTTTGTAATTCTTCATAGCCAGTATATAGTCAGTAATCTGGAAGTTAAACCTTAATCCGAGTAACGACATCAGATGAGAGTCGGTTTTATTCGTCTCGTAATGACAGATCATAAGATTGGCGAAAAAATTGAAAAGAATCGTCAAGGTGACAATTAATGGATTGTTTTTTGGATTCTGTTCGAAATACTTCGCAATACGATTGGCTTTTAAAATGTCTTTTGAAGCAACGGCTTTCTGTAATTCAAAATTATTATAATCTTTGCTGATTCCAACATTTTTCTCTATCAATGAGGAAGTTATCAACGCGTTGTTTTTTGGAAGGGAAATAATTAATTTTTCCAATTCATTAGTCAGCTTACTCAAATCATTTCCCAGATAATCAGTTAATAAATAAGGTGATTTTTGGTCAATTTTCACATTTTTCCCGTGAAGATACTGGATAATAAAAGCAGGAATTTGATTATCGTATAATTTTTTGGATTCAAAGGACACTCCCATTTTACCAATGTCACCGGCTAATTTTTTTCTTCCGTCCAATTTTCCCTGTTTGTAGTTGATCGCCAAAACCGTTGAATGGAGCGGTTGTCGAACGTAATAAGCCAATTCGTCGATATCTTTCATGTTTTGTGCTTCTTTCAGAACCACTAATTGCCGTTCGGCCATCATCGGGAAACGTTTGCAGGCAGTAATAACCGTGCGCGCATTGGTCTCTAATCCGTAAAAAATTATCTGATTGAAATCACGCTCCGAATCGTCCAAAACATTCTCGATCAATAAATCGGTTAATTGGTCGATATAATAGGACTCATCACCCTGAAACAGGTAAACCGGAGCAAAATTTTTTGCTATAATGCCCCGTTTTATTTCTTCAAATCCTGATTCTTTTGCCATAATTCTACCACTCAAACCTCCTATTATACTGATATGTAAAGGGGGGATTAATTACTTTTGTGCTGCCTTGCGTTGGCTTGTTCGTTGTCGTCTTCTTAATAACGCCACCGATAACGAGTTTTAGCAATATCTATTAATATTTTGCCTAATTCTTCTTTCATTGTACAAAGTTACTGTTTATTTTCAAATAGACAAAATTACATTGTTGAGGTAAAATATGTTTTATAGGGGAAATTACTTACAATCAATTTTTATAATGGTAGTCATATCCTGATATTAAAAAAGGATATTCGCTTACTCATTCTTTGCGAATGATATTTTCTAAAAACAGCATAAAAGATGCTGCCAGATTGAGTTTAGCTCGTTGGT
>JGI20166J26741_11503140_pt1 | contig 12705 bp, 7 predicted proteins | sample TergutCu122P5_FD_26741 | JGI IMG/M metagenome (IMG submission 26741) | reverse complement strand
GGTTTCACCCTTTCATAGGCCACGAAGGCCCTTAGGGAGAGTAGAGGTATAGCTCTACTCTATTTTTGACCTCAGCACTAGAAGGGGGTGAGGGGTCAGCCTCACGCCCCAGCCACACCTTACCCCAGGAAAGACCCGGTACCCACTGTAGAGGAGGCTGGGTGGGCCTCAGGACCGATCTGGACAGGTGAAGAAAATCTCGCCCACACCGGGATTCGATCCCCAGATCATCCAGCCCGTAGATAGTCGCTATACCGACTACACTACCCGGCCCACTAATGCACTGTTATACAATGCCAAAAGAAATATTTCCTGCATATACACTGTTTGAAACAGAAATACTGGTAGACCAATAAAAATGTGAGTTTCAAATTTCTGAGACATGAAGCCATGTAGTTTAGTGTACAGGTAGATAGAATAATTTTCTGTACTGAAGATGGAGGTATAAGTCCCTTCAAAACATAAATGCCTGTGAATTTACTGAAGAGTTTTGACCACCTGTATACTTTGGAGTGTTGTGTATGGGTAGAGTTCTGTAACCTCAGGGGCTAAAACTTGCAGTTGGTAATCAGTAGGGTAATTAAGGGAGGGATGTAACTAAGTTTTTATGTTGTAGACCACCCACACATAACAGCATCTGGGATTACGATGGCAGCCCAGGGGGATTCTGTTGTGCTGGAATGCACAGTGGATGCCTATCCAGAACCAAAGATGATGTTCTGGCGAGACCACAGTGGCCGAGTACCTGTAATTCAGGGAGGCAAATATGATATCAACATTCAGCCATCAAAAGATGTAAGGACTGATACATAATATAGGTTTTCAGGCTTCAGCCACTTTGCATGTTTGTGTGATTCAATTCATATTACATTTACCATCTTCAGGGTAAGTGTCTAGAATATTCTTCTTATATAGAAGTATCTGACAGGAAGAGGGACTCTGTGATAAGTTAAGTTCCTACCCAGAGAAGAGCCAACCAAAAACTCATTTTGTAGCAGTGGGATTTGATGGACTACTCTTAAGAAATTGTCCCCATAATTTGCTGTGTCAGTACTCATTTTACATATTGGCATTTTCTCTTATATTTGATTATCTGAGTGGCATCCATGTTGATTGAGAGCTGCTAATTATGGATGTTGGTACTGATTTATGATTTGTGAAAATAAACATGATGGTTATTTTTTGTGGTACTTCTGGTGATGTCAGAGTGTTATTTTTCCTATTTAGTGTTTGTTACATGTTTGGAGACTCCTGTACTCCTACATCTGTTGCTTTATCCAATGTACACCTTCCATACGGGCAGGAAATTTTATAAATCTTGAGTTTTCTGTGTTCAAGGTGCTTTGTCCTTAATTAAACTTGTTCTGCTACTATAGTGTATTAAAGTCATTCAGAAAATAAGTTTATGTGGCACATAATTTCTTATGTAAAAACAATAAATAATGGCAGGAATTTTTGCAAGGTGGTGCACATTACCTACATATATGTGTAGTGACCACATTTTTTAAAGATTAGTGCTGGAGAATTTAGGAACATAGATGTTGTGTAGCTAAGATGATGTTTTTGTAGAATTTTATTTTTTATTTAATAAATTACCTAATATGGAAAAATAAATTCCTGTTATGTCAAAATCTCACTGCCAGTACTGCTGTACAAAGCCTAACATAAATTGAAGAAATGTGCTGTGGTAATGTTGCTTCACAACTGATGGTTTCCTTTAACATTTCTTTGTTTAGTGATATGTCATTCACTCCATCCTGGATGTTTGAACTAAATCACCACTTTTGCACAATCTTCTTGTTGACTGTGACAACCAGCATATAACATATGGTTCTCACTCTTTTTATTTTCAGGAGGAAGCAAAGTACATAATGCATCTCACCATCAACAGGATAAGTGAATCAGATGAAGGTGACTACTTCTGTCATGCAGAAAATGCATTTGGAAGCAGCACACAACCAGTATCTGTGAGGATTCGTAATGTGGTAAGCAGTACATGACCATTTGCTTCAATAGAAAATAATATATCCATTGTTTTTTGTGGTGGTGATATGGTGTCTCTTACACTAAGAAATGCCAATAAATTTTAAGTAAGATTTGAACTGCTGGTCTTATGGGCTGTGACAGTATGCAGTCTTATTAAGAGGTACCAAAGTTTTGAAGGAACAGCAAAAATTTGCTTTATTATCAATTTATTCATGCACTTCTTATCTTGAATATGTCTGCTCTGGGAAGTTCTGTGGACAATTTTGAAATGCATTTTGCCAATACCATTTTGCTACTATAATGTTGTTAGGCATAAACAATAGGTTTCAAGCAGTTAGCTACAGATATTTTGTCAGTAAGAACATTAGATAGGTGATTCCATACCAGATGATCGTCTTACGTATGGGTTGCTGCAATGTGTGCAGTATGTAATGTTCCTCTGCAGTGTCCAAACATTTATCCCCTACACAGTTGATAAACCCAAAATAAATACCATCTTCTGATAAACAACCTCCCTGAAAACCTGAACACTTATATCACCCTACATCTTTATTGAAGGAAGGTGGTGTATGTGTAGTCTGCCAGTCTAGCAAAATGCTACATGCTACATGCTCTGGTCCTTGAATAAGTACCTGAGGCAGAATCGTCAGTGGTGTGTCTAATTATCACTTTGTACAGTGACATGTTACATAGAGGCTCTGAGTTAAACCATTTATATCTGATGTTAACAGAACATGTTTGATGTTCCAGGCTGCCACAAACAATGTAACCCAGTGTTGCATAGAGCAGAACGTGACAGTTGGATGTATGGATGCCTGCTCCTTCTATCTGGATATTGATGCAGTCATAGATAAACCAGAATGTATCAACGACTTTGATAAGCTTATGAAATGTGCAGCAGGTAATGAGATTTTTTATTCATAGGCAAGTAAATACAGTGGCCACAAAGTCTACCATATGTGTGATCTTAGACTACTCAAATACTACAGTATGTGAGTTTAGAGGGTTTTGCAGCAGTATAGTTGAGTATTCTGTTCTCCTCTGATATGACACAACATCAATGGGTATTTGGATTCCAGTGTTTTGAGGCAATGTATTGTTCTCAGGGGTTATGAGTTTTTAAAAATTACACCATGACTTGATTGCTACCAAAAAAAAAAAAAGGACTAAAGCATTAGCTGCCATGTCTTTCTTATTTGTCTCTTTAACACAGTGCATCTTTTAGACATACTTCCACATTAATCCTGACAGTTTCATGTTTTCAGGAAAAAAAAAAAGAGCAAGATCAGTCAACAGACATGTTTATTATGTCAGAGGAACACATAGTAATTATTTTTATATGGCACTAACCCAGTATTTACCCATTTGTTACTTTGCACATATCAAAGTGTTCTTCATTTTCATGCCATTCACTTAGAGGCCATAGCTCAGTTAGTGCTTACAGTGGTACATTCTTGCCTTAAACACTTTGCTGCTGCAAGTTAAATGCAAAAATTATTTGTTATACATATCCTAAGCAAGAGATAAATGGTGTAAAATCAAGGAATTAAGGTGGAATTAAATGTGGGCAGGATGAGAAGTAAGTTATTAGGCGTCCTCTCTACAAAGAGTATTGAATATTCCAGTTCAATCCGTATTCTTAAAGAAGTTTGAATTCAATCTTCAGAATGCATTACTACTACCTATTACATTCATTGAATAATTAAATTAAATATAAGAGGTCACTTTGAAAGGTGGCTTATATGAAACCTGAAAATAAAATCTCTAAAATGCAAAACAAATTGATAATTGGTGCTTCTTTGTGCAGATGGTTCTGACCATCGCAGCTGTTGTGCCCAGTGGGGAGTGCCACGGCGTTGTCTTGATTGGTGTAGGGGTGAACCTCTCCTCAACAACAAGTTCTGTGTGTTATCATATACCAAACAGATCATGTCATGCTTCCATGAGGGTAGAGGTAATTATAACATAATGTGGCAACTAATGAAACCAAAGTAACTAACAATGACAGTTACACATCTGTCAGTTCTTTCCTGTAATGAGTTCCAAATTAGCTATAAACTGTAGTTGATATTTTGGTATACTTGGATTAATACAAACAGATGTTTGTGTCCTGGTGGTAGTTACTGTAGAAATCTCCAGAACTTTGAGACACATAATATTTTTCAAATGTGAAGTCACTACATTCCTTGTCTGAACGTTGTTAAAGTCATGACGATTTGCTTGGAATTTGACACTGGATATTTACCTTTTCTAAGTTACGATCATGTTGTTTTAGATCGCTTGCCTGGACCACCACAGAATGTCCACGTGGAGGTGATTGATCCTCATTCTGTTCGTGTGAGGTGGGATCCACCAGTCAAGAATCCTAACACTGTTGAAATGTACCGGTAAGTGATTCTGGCAAGATATGAGGTTCTCACAATGGTGATGCTAAAAATTAATATCTTTTGTGATCAAATCCCACGTTTATCAAATAGTACTCATATATTCTGATGAGCTTGCTGCCTATCCCAAAAGGTTTGAATCTCTGAAGTAATTCTGTCCTTAAAAAAACATGTATACCAATAACTCTCCATCAGACACTAAATAAGTGTTCTGCTGTGTACAACATTGAGTGCTTTCAGTTCATTTTACAACAGTTAATTCAAAAAATGTTCATCCACTTCAAAAATCTTTAGAAGTCCTTAGATGAGGGCAGTTTATCATATGAGAGTAGCCTTTATTCATGGGAATTTGTGAGAAAGCCTGAGAAGCAGAAATGGTACCTACATGTACTTTCCTATAATCCTGGGTGCAAGATCAGCACTCCAGGGAGCGTGGTACATAACCCCCCAGACATAGGACTGTAGGCAGTTACAATTCCAGTTGTCAGTAATTTCCATCTCTTTGGACTCCTTAAGAAATATGTGGCTGAAAGGCGATTTGCAATAGATGTCAACTTGAAGGATGTGGTCACCTCCTAGCTACAACGTGTGACTATGCCAGAATACGAGCCTTTGTACCATGGCAAGACAAAGCCTTAAATGTCAATGGTGACTATGTATGGGTCTGATGTGTACCATGTACTACCCATGTGCCAATCTACATCAAAGACAGAATGAAGTTATTTGCATCAGTGTGTTCATTACCTCATTTTTTGGAACTTCCTTGTATATTCTGTGCTGTGTACCAACTTTTTACTTACTGGCCTTACTTGAATATGGGCTTAATGTGAAGTTTGTCTTATACACTATCAGTACAAGCTAAATTGAAATTCATATGCAGTTTCATAATAGACCATTCGCTTAGTGACAGATGTCATCATAATTCTTTGAGCAGTTACGTTGCTGACACATGCAGATAGACAGGAATGTTCTGCCTATTATTTATTCACTTTTTGCACTTTTGTGTAAAGAACACACAAGTATGGGGTTATTATGAAGTCAGTAAGGGAGTACCATATTCATCTGTAGATCATAATCTTTTGGCACCAAATGGAACTGCCCATTGGATGCAGTGCCTAAAAATAGTTGATTATTGAGTATTCTGTTCCTTTGGGATACAACAATGCATTAATGGGAAATCGAATCTCAGTGTTTTAAGGCAACATAGGGTCTAAATATCCAAGAAAAGTCTTGGGCACTTTGTCTGTTCTAGATGAGGCCACTACATTGCCTTGAAATGCTGGGATCCCATTCATACAGCATCATATCCCAGAAGAACTGAATCTCTGACTAAACACTGATGCAAAAACCTCAAAACTCGCACTGATGACTATTGTCTGTATATGTTACTGCTGTTGGACACTTGAAAGATATATGTTGTAGTGGGATCAGCCACACATGGAAGACTCTGATGCCAAATCAATCCTTTGCAGAGTTTTCTGGAGGCAAGTAGGTTCTCGCACTCCATTTAAGAATGACACGAAAGCAACAAGTCTGCGCATCACAGGCTTGAAGGATGGGTCAACATATGAATGCGTTATTAAAGCAGGGAATCATCTCGGCACCAGCACATTAACAGAAGCTGTTCGCTTCACAACTAGTGACAAATATATCACATCTGCTGCTAGCTTAGGTAAGACAAAGAACACTAAAATTCTCTTGGTCTGTGGTTCTCTTGTATCCAGTAGCATAAAGTAATGTTCATAATTAGCTGAACAAAAATAAGTTTTATCTTACTGGACTAAAGTTTTAGTGCTTTTAGTTAGATGGTGTTTTTCAGAGAATGGACAGTACTGTGGACACTCTAACAAACTACTATACAAAAATCAAGTTAATATAAATGATCAATACTGCCAAATGTACATATTTTAGCACTGTGAAGTGTATTTTTGTTTTAACCTTTTAAGTCCTCTTGGGGAAGGGGGTGGGGGTTTTTGTTGACTCTCTTCTGCAGAAAATGTAAATTTACATGTTGGAACTAATACACTGATAATACAATAATGCCCCAATTGAACAAATCATTATCACTTTCAGGGATTCCAAGTCTGTTCAAACATAAATTTGATAGGCATGTTATTAGAGTAATTCCAATACCACATGTTGGTATATTTAGGAATGTCATCCTTAGAAATATTGCTGGTCCCAGTGGGCGTGCGGTCTAAGGCGTAGGTCTACAGCCACTCGCCCTCTGAGATTGTGGGTTTGAATCCCACTGGGGACATGGATGTTTGTCTGTTGTGAGTGTTGTGTGTTGCCAGGTAGAGGTCTCTGCGATGGATTGATCACTCGTCCAGAGGAGTCCTACCGACTGTGGCATGTCGTTGTGTGATCAAGAAACCTCAAGAATGAGGAGGCTAAAGCCCGCTATGGGGCTGTAAAAAATACAACCAAAAGGGTTGTCATGCCAAGAAAACAAACAAACATCCTTAGAAATATTATATGTCTTCTTATGCCACTCTATAAGGATTTTCTGATAGTAGGCCTATTCATCATAAAAATGTTTTTCATCCAACTGCAAGATTAATCCAAGATGTTTATACGCTATTACATATATTTAGAGAATACAAAAGTAAAGGTAAAATTGTCCCTGCACCTACTTAAATACAAAACCATGAAGGCATATGGGGGAATGGAGGTATGACACTACACATTCTTAACCTTGGCATTAGATTGGGGTGAGTTGTCAACTTCATGCCCCAGTCAATTTATCTGGTAACTAATAACCACTGAGTGGGAGGCTGGGTGGGCCTAGAGCCATCCTGGATGCTTTGGAGATGACAAAAATCCTTTGCCCCTGCCATGAATTGAACCATGATTCAGCCAATAAATAACTAGATATTCAGATATGTGATAGTAGAATGAATGTATAAATATATATGTTATGATTTCAGGTATTTTATTTGCCCCGTTGAAATGCTACCTACCACATTTGCCCCTTTATGTTGATACAGCAACACTGAGGTAATGCTTCGTCTACTTTTCCCACCAGGTAATGACAGCTCTTCTGTAGGTGTGGCCGTAGGAGTTGTTCTTGCACTTCTTATTGTTGCTGCTATCATTATTGGTGCTGTTTGGTTTATGCGCAAAAGACGCATGCTGGGTCACAAGTCATCTGGAGGAGTTGCATTTGAGAATCCTAGCTATTTGCGTGAGGTCAACATGGATCATATACATGTAAGTTGTGTAGTAAAGTCATATATTGTATATTTAGGCCCAGCAATGTGCTGTGGCCATGCTTTATGTGTTCCCTTCCGAAAGGAACACATAATAGAGAGGTTATGTGTGTCTGTTCTCTGAAATAGACTTGAATGAATTATGATATTTAACATTCACATTTCAAATTGTTGTTTGGTGATCTTAATTTGGATACACATTAGATACCTACAACCCCTCAAAATTGAACTCTGCAAAATTTCTAGCTCATACAGTCAGTCAACAACTGCTTGTAATAGAGACCCACATTTGATCCCAGGATAGTCCACATGGACAAAACATCACTGGGACAGGCTTTCCTCTCAGTATTTCTGTTTTGACCTGTTAATTGTATCAAATACATCCATGCTATATGTCCACACACTGATAGACTCACTACATGAACCACTCACAAATAACACAATGTACAGAATATTTCTTCATGAACTATAGTTCACAATGTCCCAGAATTTCTTTTTAAAATATTTTCTGCTCTGGTAAACATTTCATGAATAAAAAAATAAAATAATGTTTGACCCAGTTATAAGTTAAATGTAAAAGGTAAAGTTGTCCCTGTGCTTGCCATGAAGGCATGTTTTGGGAATGGAGGTTTAGCTCATTCATTCCTGACATCTGCACTAGACAGATATGAGTGGTCAGCTTCACACCCCAGATGCTGTACTTCTGCGGCAAGCACCCTACGTGCCTATTCAAAAGAAGGGTGAATGGGCTCCAGAGCCTGTCTGAATATTGCTGAAGAAGAGAACATCTCTTGCTCCTGGTGGGAACTGAACCACAGTTTAAGGCAAAACTTGTTTGATGAATATTCCTATGATGAATCAGCTAATTTGTGCAGGCAGACCATATTGAATATATTTATGTAAAACCGTCAAACACAACTAATTTATTAAAACCTGGTTACAGGAAGTCTTTATATAAATTCATTAGGACAACATGTTTCGATCGTTACTCGACCATCATCAGGTCCACAAAGACCTGCTGATGGTCGAGTAACGACCGAAACATGTTGCTCTAATGAATTTATATAAAGACTTCCTGTACCCAGGTTTTAATAAATTAGTTGTGTTTGATGGTTTTACACAGATATATTTTATCTAACACAACAGGATGGAAGGCATTAAGACCATACTGAGCCTTCGACAGGAACATACGTGTTTTTTCTCCAGACTAAAATAGGGAGATTCTGTTGCAGATTGCTGCCAGCCAGGGAGACAGTGCACTGGCCAATGGGACTGCCAATGGTGTGAATCCTGCAGGTAGCCATATACAAACACAACAGGGATGGAAGCAAGAGACCCTTCATGTCCCACCTCAGCAAACAGAAGTTGCCCCATCCCTGTACGAAGAACTGAAGCTTGGTCAGGATGGTGCTGGATTTAAACGGCTCAAATAGTATGAGCAGTTCCAACATGAATCCAGATTCTAAGAAAGCATCACAAAGAGCTAGACCTGATATGTGATTTTCATAAATGGTGCAAATGCGATATTAATGGACACTGCTGATAAGTGACTGGGATCGCAAACTGCATTTTATTAAATTGTTAATTGTGTTTGTTCTTCTAATCTTTTTAAAAACAAGTGAAGGCATCCTGGAACCAGTTTCATGGTTGTAACAGATCAAGAAAGAATATTCTATTAAGTGTAATTACAGAGTAGCATGGTTTTTAATTGAAATTACATCATTTTAAACACATTAAAATTTTATTACTTCTCACTCTTGTGACATAAGATACAAATTTCTGATTACTCAACATCTGTACTTATAAAAGGCACAAATGTTTCTTGGAATGTTCCACTTTTAAACACATCTGCTCTGTTATCTACATGCAACCTGTATTAAATCAAAGAAGAACAAACAAGAAGATTGTTGTTTATAGACTGACTTTTGTGTGACTCTGAGCACTATCCTTGGGAGCAGTTACTGTAAGTAGGTGGACTGTAAGTAAATATAAATTGTGTTATGGAGTTATGCAGTTACAAGACACAGATGAGGAGAAAAGTGACAAATACACATATATGTAGACTGTTTAATTTTGTACAAAAAAATACATGAAGATATGGAAAATCAATGCCTCACACTTCACTCAGTGTGCTTCAGATGAAGCTCATACTAAATGTCACTGGAATGAGGTTTTGGATGACCTGTGTTATAATGGTAATTGCAGACGTTCACATCATGAAGCACAGCACATTTAGCTATATGTAGATGTTAGCTAACCATAAAATGTGGTGTTAAAATACCCAGAATTAATTTTCTAATATCTATAATGCTTCATTATTACTACAAAATTTTTTGTTTCATGTGTGGAAATTAAAAGGCCAACTAGATGCAACAGATTGATTTCTTTATTGCAAAACTTACTGTTCGCTCAACGTGTTTCGGGCACCATTACGCCTATCATCAGGAGCTCAAGAGTTATACAGATGGTTGCTGCCTGTGGTACTTGGCGCTTAGTGCCAAGTACCACAGACAGCAACCATCTGTATAACTCTTGAGCTCATGATGATGCGCATAACGGTGCCCCAAAAAATGTTGAGCGAACATTAAGTTTTGCAATAAAGAAGCCAATCTGTTGCATCTAGTTGGCCTTTCAATTTCCATGTATTAACGACGATGCACGGTCAAACTCACATCATGATTCCTGTGGTTGTGATTATGGAGAAAAAAAAATATTGGCATGCAATGAGACTGTATACACCTTTGATAAAGAGTCTTATTTGCTGTCATTTGCTTTAGTTCAAGTGAAAGTTTTCCAACAAGATTTGTAAATAACAATGAGGAGCATGGAGTGATTGTTTCAATAAGGGCCATACATAGTTTGCCTATTCCTCAGTTAGGCATGTGTTATTTTTTAATATAAGTTTATATTGTTTTATGTTAAATCCACTACATTCCTACAAGTACCACATAGTATTATGTTTTATCGTTCCACTGACACAGTGCTCTTTGTGTGATGTACTACTTTGAAAGTGTCATGGCCAGAATGACATATCGTTTCCATGCAGTATGTGTGCCTTTCAGAATAATAATAACAATAATAATGTATAAGAAAACATATAACTGAGAAATCAGCATAAAGTTTGCTAATTCACCTTCAGATCTTATGGTATGTAAAAGACCACTGTAGCAAATAACAGAGAATATAAATAAGCATACTTGGCTACTCAGAGTAGTTGAAATGTGATTGTCTTGTGCACGTGTTTTTGTGCTTGGGGAAATTATCTTTTGTACAATATAGATTAATAATAGATTCAAAGAAAAGAGTTGTAAAAATGATTGTAAAAATGTCAAAGTAAATAAAAAACAGTAATTTTTCCCTGAGGATGGGGTGTTTGAATGTTTAAACATGAACAATGTTTAAGCATTTAAAAAGTGTTGTTTATGAAATTAAACAAAAACCAGTCCAAATAGAACTATTAAATTGTCCTTAAGATCCCTAAAATCCAACCAAGCTTTTCTCTACATTCAGCAACTTTTCAGTACAGCATAAAAACTGTCTTATGTAACTGCTATGCTATTAAAAAAAACTCATTATTGTGTACAGTCTAATGCACAATTTTCTTTTTTAAAAGCAAGCTAACATTAAAATTTTGGAATATATACTGTATTTCAGTTACTTTAGTCTGTATAATTGAGAATGTTGTGTTTGATTCCAAAAACTGGAGACTGCTTGGTTTGAAATCAATGTGTCTGGAGACTGTTAAGTTCAAAACAATTCTTCACAAATGCAGACTGTTTGGTTTACTCTGAACAAACCTTCTAAAGCTGCAATTCATTGCCTTTTATTCCTTACTGCTTGTATAAAAGATAAACACTTCTGTTATCAAAAATTTATGCTAAATTATTGGTTTAGTTGTGAGCAGTGACAAAAGTCTGTAAACAAATTAGCAAATTTCCAAATTTTAGTGATCCTTCTTGTACCTGTTCTATCTCAATAACATGGCAATAATCAATCCTGCCCAACCATCTACATCGTTACTGTCATTACTTCATACCATACAGTCCTTCTTCATAACTTATATTCACTGAGCTGGTAAATGCATTTCCCACCTTTTGTAAACCGCAACTGTTTATTACAGTGTTGCAAGATTCTGCCACTGACCCCTATTATAAATCCCATCAATTCAACCTACAACCTTATACCCTGTTCAAGATATTTTTAATAATATTCTTTCATCTGTATCCAAGTTTCTTCACATCAGGTTGTCATTGTAAATGTGTGTATACATCTATCAGCTCTTAATGCACATTACATACTCTGTGCATCTTTATTCACAGACTTGTTTACTCTAATATTTTCTCTAGAAATATATTATGAAGCTCCAGAACATCCACAAGCTGTGTTTTTTTTATTCAGCATGCAAACCCAATTTTCACACCCATGTAAAGCAACAAGTAAATTTTATTTCTGTACATTTTTAAGCTTTGTGTTGTCTGCTTACTCTTCTGCTATAGTTCACTGTGGCACTTAGGTTGCTGTGTATGTTGGATGGAAGTGACCTCTCGTATTTATAGGTTGCTGTGTATGTTGGATGGAAGTGACCTCTCGTATTTAAAGTGGTAAAGTGATTTTAAGGGTAAAAGATAAAGTTGTCCTTGAGCTTAGCTAAGGACCATGCCATTACTTTGTTTTCAATCCTACTACTTCATTCTTTAAAATTTCTGCCTACCTGACAAGTACAAAACCTACATGGTTGTGGATGCTGATAGGGCAAGATTATAGCTATTCCAGTCAGACCCTCATTTCAGTTTGTACATGCTCATCTGTATGGTGGCCAACAGCTACTGCATACTGACAGACTTGACAAAGCGCACATCTGTCAATGTATTTTATATTTGGACCTTAACATGTTTGCAGACACAAGAGTGCTGCTCCTAAAGATGTGGTGTAGTGCTGAGCAGATGATCTGTGGTGCTGAGAGTGGTGGGCATTGGTGGTGATGATGCCTGCTGGTAGGAAAACTACAGTTTACCATGCAGCACTTTTCAACTGGATGGGTTATACAGCGTTAAATATTGCAGTGGTATTAGAGATTATTTGGAAGAAAGCTGTCTCGGGTTGTTTTCAGGTACTATTCCAGC
>JGI20166J26741_11503029_pt1 | contig 12706 bp, 8 predicted proteins | sample TergutCu122P5_FD_26741 | JGI IMG/M metagenome (IMG submission 26741) | reverse complement strand
TCGGGTTAGAACCTGTTCAGTCCTGTCTGGGAGTTGCTAGAGTGATGAGCGAACAGAAGGTACCGCGAAGCGTGGAACAACGCATTGTGATCAAATTCCTTGTTGCAGAAAACGTCCCTTCCGCTGAAATTCACCACAGACTCCAACAACAGTACAGGACTGAACAGGTTCTAACCCGAGCAGGAGGGAGGGTGGAGTTTGTGGCTTCACTCTCTCAAGGTCGCACAGCTGCTGCGCAGTGCGGCTTGTTCACACACAAATCAGTCCCGGTCATATTTGAACCACCCTGTACAAATACACCTGTGTAACTGAAGCCAGTAACAAAAACACCTTAAGACCTTAAGATTAAAAACACACTAATGCAACCAAGAAATAGTGCTTACATAAAGTGCATACAATAAAAATGTAGATACATGAACGTGGTTGGGATTTCCATTTCATTACACCGAGTTGACTGGTGATAAAATATAATTATTTTGTAAAATAAATGTTGATAAGTGTAATACGGTGTTCTGATGACACAACACACTGGGTAAAATGTCAAATCCGGTAACTGGGCCTGTACTGTGGAATATGGAATATTAGCACTATTGTGAGACATGGGATGTTTCTAATATTTATAAATGCATCACATCATAAGCAGTATTTTTAAGAAATTGGTATCTTAAAACAATTTGCATGCACCATTCATAATTACGAGATAAAAAATGTGTCACTGCTGCTGGTTATAAGTACAATTAACATGGATGACTGAATTCTCCAGTTCCCTGGTAGTTGCACAGGCAGTAAACATATAAACCAAGTAATACTCCTGCATGCAGATATCACATGTGTATACCAGTGAAGTTGGACCGTCATAATGTAAAGCTATAAAACTATACTTACGAATAGCAATGTGCTCTTGGATAAATTCTGAGGTTGCCTGAGGACATACTATGATATACGGTCAGGAAGGTGTGTAGCAAGGGCATAGTGTTAAACCTCTGCCATTGTGGATATTCAGGTGGTTGGTGGCAAAGGAGTTTAGCGATGGCTGGAACAGTGCAGTGGGTAAACGGTGTGCCAAATGTGGATGATAAGACATTTAGCCAATGAGGATGAAGTAAGCCACACAGTGACACTGCACATCTGAAAGACATCCCTGGGATGTGCAAGATGTCATGAGGCAACATCCTCCACCAGCAATGGAGAGCGCTAATGGAACCATAATGCACTGGCCAAACTCTATTCATAATACCTCCAATATGAAAGACTTCTCTGGCATGGTGGCAGTGCAAATCCGTAAAATATGCCTCACATTCTCCAGACATAAGCCCTTGTGACTTTGATCGATGAAGGAACATTTTTGGGAGAACTGGTTCTGCACAGTGAGGGTGGAAAAACCAGTCTGTGGCTGTATCTACTGCTGTCTGTGAATGTACAAGAACATCCATGGGCAATGAATATAATGAGGTGTTGCAACTATTCTTGGATGCCAGTAAGCTGCCACTATTTTCTTTCCTTTCCTCCTTGTTCAGTTTTAATATGAAAAGCCATTATATTATATAATATTAATCACTTCTTTCTGTGACATTTTTTATCCAGATGTAAGCATATTGACAACAGTATGTGTAATACATTTACAGCAATGTAATTTCATCAGTGACATCAGTAAACTTCAAAGAGAGCATGTTACTTTAAATCCAACATGAACATTATGAAGACAGTACTGCAAAAACTGTTATACATCTGAGTCAAATGTTAAATAAGTCAGTAAATAGCCATTAAATTTATTAGTAAAACCAAACAGCCTTTAGAAAAGTTAATTTTGAAAAGCAGTTGGTTTTAGTAATGTTAGGCATGCTCATAGTCTTGGTGTTAGGTCTACTTCACTTGGTGATTGCTGTCAGACAAGCACCACACCCACAAACCCAAAACTGGAGAAGAGGATAACGACTGGCTTATTAAAGTACACACGATGTTGTAAGATTTGAGGTTGTCACAAGTGTGCTGTTGATGATTCAAGTCTTCTGGGATGTTATGCTGTGTAAGCTGGTAAACAGTCACTGACATCTGGAAGGATTGCAGTGCATTAGCTTCAGGGTAAAGTACTCCAAGAAGAATACTGGACAGCTTTACCCTGAAGAAGAAGGCACTATGAACATCTGAAATGTCAGTAACTATTTTCCAGCCAGCACATAACACGCCAGAAGACTTTAAACTACATTCATCTTGGAACTGAGGATGTACCAGTGCAGTAAATTATACTGATGCATAACAGTGACTGAACACCCTTCTTAAAATCTTCAAAAAATGTCGAGCACACAGACAATACATGGCGGGCAACTCCTGGGCCATAGGCCAGATTCAACCTGCTGTGTAGTTACATGGCAAGTAATTATCAATATCCTGGACTTATTTAATAGACAACTTGTATGGCCAACAATTTCAATTTATGGAATTCACAGACTATAAGATGTGTATATTCTGTAGCATGTACAATATATAGGAAAATATTTAGAAAAAGGCACAAAAGGGAAAATAAGCAAAATAAATGTAAAAACAGAAACGCATACATGGAACGGACTGCGCACTGTGACAGTTAGTTGTTAAACAGTGAGCAGTTCCATGATTTGTGTATTAAGAACTGAATTCAATAACTACCAAATATCAAATATGCTGTATGTTTTACTTCCTTAGAAACACCTTAAGACATGCAAACATCTGCATAAAAATGATGGATTAATATTGTATGGACATGCCTATTCAGCATAAAATATGTCAAAAAAGGTTTTAAAATAAATAATTGCTTCTGAATGCTTAGCAATCTGTCAGGTGCCTATGAACAGTGACCATAACAACGAGGTCAAAATCGGAAATGCCAGGAAAAAGGAAAATAAAATTATTACAGATTACAGGACTTTCAAGTGAGACATCCCCATTGTGTTGATAGGATCACAAGTATCGATAAATGCAGTCAAACACAACTATTAATATTTGTATTGCTAACAGGTGTTTCTCCAGCCATCATCAGGTTGTACATTCTCTTATTTTAAAGCAAACTATACAATATACAATGTTTTTTTGTTTTTGTCAATGACATCTCATGCACATCTATAAAATCTGCATTTAAAATAACTACAGTAGCAGTAGAATTAAGAAGTTATTCTGCTGCTACTGTAGTTACTATAAATGCAGATTTTATAGATGTGCACAAGATCTCATTGACAAAAACAAAAAAACATTGTATATTGTATAGTTTGCTTTAAAATAAGAGAATGTACAACCTGATGATGGCTAATACAGCGGCCGAAACATGTCGTTTTTAAGACTAGCTATGTAGAAACACCTCTTAGCAATACAAATATTAACAGTTGTGTTTGACTGCATTTATTGATCCCTGTGAACAGATTACAGGATTTTAAATTTAAAAAGCTGTCAACTGCAAATGAAGCTTTTTTAGGTACCTGTATTTAAATTTCTGTAATTAATTTAATATAATATAATTGTTTCCTTTCCTATATATTATAAATTTCTGAAAGTTTTTAAGTTCTATTGAGTGATCCTTTGTCAACAGACCTGTGAATATGTAACATGTTATAGATTTGTTTTTAAAACAGCATTCCTTCCATTTAATGTTTTATTCTTGATGTTCAGTTAACTAATATGTCATGTTAATTATTGTCTACTAATTTTAGAGTACACTTTTAATGTTAAAATACTAAATACATATTATAATAAATTGCTTACATTTCTCATACATGTGTTTCTAAGCTTTTGGTTACCTATAAAAAGTCATGGCTTGGAAAGAAAACTAACTTTGGAAGTCATGTACTTAAAAATTACTAATATAACTGTCAGAGTGTGAATTCAAAAAGTATTTGTAACAAGTAAATAAGAAAAGAGGTACCTTACTATTATAACGTGTGCTCCTACCTTTCCTCATGCAACTACTGCCAAAACAAGACTCACATTGTTACGTACAAAACATATTAAAAGCACATCAATTTTGTACGTACATCACGTAACTTCTCGTAACATCAAACTCATTATAAGTTAATGAATTTGAGCTAAATCTAAATGCTTCTGATGATGGTGTGTTACACAAACATGACTTATTTTGGACACCATCCAGGGCTTGAATTTTGTTTTCAGACACTTTAGAAACTGAGTCTGTGGTCATCATCAGTCATACAGGTTCCTGCTCTGTCAATGGAAATGTCTTGCACTGCTGTGATTGACACTAGCATTTTCTAAGGAGGCATAGGAACCTTTTTGATTACAAACAGATGCAGTTCCTGAAATCTTAATGTCACAAATAATAGCCATGTTTAATTAATATACTGCTTAAACAAAAGTATGAACTAATATGACTTCCCTGCAATATCAGTTATGGTAGTGCCTTGTTAAGGTACAGTGGCATACATGATATACTGATATGCAGTCTACTCAAATTGCAATAAATTTAATAATTCTATTCATGTAACATGATTCATTCATAACTTTTAACTATTACTAATCAAAGCCGTGATTTTCATGATCCACCAGAAGCTGCCTCTAAAAAATATCCATGCCACAATATGACTGGTAAGTCAAAATGTGGCAGTGGACAGAAAGCATATACTATTCCTGTTTTGAAAAGTGATGTGAAAACTAGCAACTATGTCATGCAGTAAAATTACACGTAACTTTTAATTATGAAGCATACACTTCTTAAACATTTGCTGGCCATAGGAACTTAACATCACTGATTGTCATTTCAACCCAAACACACTTATGTCATTACTCTTGTGCTTATATGTGCACATTGTTACAGCATATTCCATTCTGTACTTCTAGAGCTGATGATCTGCTTTTGGGGTATATTTCTTGGTGACACAACATCCATCACAATTAAATCCATCTGACCAACATCTGTGGTTCCACTCAAACTAGGAAATTATGCTTGGGGTGGTGGAAGTCAATGCTCTGTGAATAAATTAATTTTGAGTTATGCCACATTTCCAGATGTCACTTAGTTTGTGGATGTGTACTGATCCTATGTGATGACTGCTCAGTACTTGAGATATATTGCTAATACCGAACAATTACTGAGAACAAACCTGAACCTGTTAGTTGGAATAAGGAACATGTCCACATTTCAGCCAGTAGACATGTTTGCTTTTCAGCTAGTAGATTCAGCTTATGTCAAGGTTTGAAACAGTTCAATTTGTTTAAAGTGTTTATAAAAAATGTACATAGGAAAAAGAAGTTTCAATAGAGACAGCTTCTGTTGGCACAAAACATAATTGTGATTATTTTGTAACACCTCCAATGTACGACAGTTAGGCATAAGGCTGACAACCCCACCCTATGAAAAAGGAATCATAATGCAGCCTCTACCACATATTACCTGATGGGAACCACAACAACATGTTGGCATATGGCACAAAGCTAAAAGATATAAGGGATATGACAGGGAGGAGAATTTTATAGTACCAAAGGTTAACACCTGGCAGTACAAGGTCCTGGAAAGGGAGATGAAGAGAATGTACCCAGAGGAGGGCAAGACCCAAACTGCAATGCAGTGCCAGAAAGAAGAAGACAATTCTGTAACACGGCATTTTGTGTGTATCCATCTATAATGGATACGTAAGCTTGGTGAACTGTATAAATGTACATTCGAGGTGGGTGGAATGATAATTACATTTCTTCATGTAGAAATTGTAAATTGTCATGTTAATAAATGACACATATATTAAGGTATGAATTTATAGTTTCCTCCCTAGCAGCATTTCAGACTTCCAACAAAACTGTGGAATGTTCCACCAGCTACATGGTAAGCCATACATCCTGTGATCACCATAATGCAATATCCTGGCAAAAGTGATGCCAGATATAGTTCGACCTGATTCAACAATGTGAGACATGAAACTAACATATGAGTACCAATTACCCATACAATATACAGGTAGTTTCTATTGTCCATTCCAGAAAAAAAGATAACACTCCAGAATGTGTGAAGCAGGATGAAGCAAAGAGCAGTGGCTGCTGACGTAAGGAAGAACAAATCAGACCCATCGTTAAGACCCATTGTTGCAGGACCTGGAATGATAAAATATTAATAGCACATACATGTAAACATGACTGGATGTATTACCAATTCTGGGGGGCTTCATGTGACCTCTGCATTGTAACTTATGACTCTGCTATCACTGAGTATAATGTAGTCAAAATTATTACAGCAATATTAATGAAAATCAGCCATGTATTTCTTATGTTTGAGGCTTCATCTGCTAACTTCATGTATTAAAGCATGTGTATGTGTGGGATTTGTCATGAAGTGGGGAGTGGGACAGGTTTTTCTCTGAGTACTTCTGTTTTCCCATTAGTACCACTACACCAATGTTTCCTATTTAGTCATTCATCTATTACTGATGCCATATTATCTTAGAAATTAAAGTATGTAATCATTTGTAATACCAAACATGAAGACTGCTGACTAGCATGGACACTAGATGAATGAAAAGAGGGCATTCCAGTAACTAAACATTAATATGTACTATTGCATTATGATATTCATATATATTGTTTTAAGCATCATGAATCATTCTTGTTCAATGCTTGTGTTACATTCCTAAAAACAGCAATGCCAAACAGAGCAACAACAATCAATACTAATCTAAGCCCAGGTAACATTAACACTCAATCTTCTGTCACTAAAAATATGTCAACATTACATGAATCAACACTGTTTGCAGCAACATTAAAAGCACTGCCTGTATACAGAAGTAAAGTAGTGTCATACACACAGGTTTGAAGTGTAGAGACACTTTGTTGATGTGACACTCTCCAAATTATAATGGGATGCAGTACAGTAACCAATGGCTCAAATTTACTAACTTTCATTTATTGTGTTTTTGTCTACTATAGAAGCTGAGCAGTTGGTTCTTTGCACAGTAAATGACAGAAGGTAATGTTTCTGTTTCAGGCAGTATGCAATATTATGCCGTAACCGCACTTTTATCAGAATATGAAAAAGTAAATGTTGGGGGAATAACCAAGTTTGCTGTAAGTTGGCCCTCTGTTACCACTGCTGCTAAACCCCATCCTCCCGTGCTTGTGAATTTAACTAACATTATCCTTCAGGGGAAAAAAGTAATGCATATTACAGTGCAAGTGCAGTTGACTATTGTTGTTGCGGTGTCTGCCTCCTTTAGTTTGCAACACTGTTTAATGCTCAAATATGTCAAAAATAGAGAAATGTTCACATATATATTTATGCATGCAAATAATACACCAATATACAAGAGGTAGGTCAAAACCAAAAATTGTAATCACTGGCAAGTTTTTACTATTAAGGCATCACCCCCTTTTCAGAACTGGTTGTCTATGATCTAAGAAGCATCAACATAAATGGTAACTTTCATCATCAGTGGTATTACATAGCCAGGCACAAGCAAGTCATCACAAAGAATAACACTACAAGGACAGGACAGAGTTAAGGTGGAGTAGGGGGTTCTTACTGCAGATGCTGAAATGTAATTCAGTTATACTTGTTTCAAGATGTGCAACATATGGAGTTTCAAATTAAGACATATGTACAAGACTAACCAACAGCATCAGCTAGTACATTGACCAAGGAAAAAGCTCCACTAATGATTCCAAATCCCAATCCTGCCACATATGCAAGGATATGTTTGTTACTTGTTATTTGTTCAGAGTTATCTGTAACTTTCTTCAGACCACTTTCAGCTCTCCTGAGAAGCTTGTAGATTAGAAATCTGAAAAGTTCTTGTAGAAGCACAGAAAACACAAGGCCAAATGCAAGTTCCTTTCGTAATGGGATTACAATGAACCACAAAAGTGATGATATTAAAAATGATAGTAGCCAGAAGAAGGCACTAGCAATCAGAATTATTATTCTGATAGGGTCTTTGACAATAGTGAAAGTAAACATTGCTAAAGGAGGCCCAAATGCCAGAAATGTACAACCAAAAAACTCCATTATCGTCATGGCTGAAAAATCTTGCTGTTCCCACTTTAACAAATTTTAATGTAATGTTCGCCTCTTCCAACCAGTTTTCGTTAACTCTTCAATGACACACATTTACACAGAAGACATTCAGACTTTTGCGATGCTAAATCGTGTTGGCAGTACTGTTTGTGCTAACAAGCAAACCCTATCACATGGCATGTAGTTATTCCGTACCATATTTATAATCTGTGTTCCGTAGCTAGTTCGGTCATGGAGTACGTTCTGGCAGTGCACTCTGTCATATGATACTAGATGATCTGTGGTCATATGGTATGGTCCACACTGGGCCGAGCACAGTTTACACCTACATTCATCGCTGGGCTCATGGAATCTAGCTTCACTGCAGAATTTGAAGTGAAAACCGTGTACTGCTATACTATTTATGACATGTCGTAGTTGGTAGTTCGTTTCCGTCCATTTCCGATTGGTCATCGGTACCGTCGTGTAGAAGTCCTCCCGAATGTCCATCTTCTTATCGTTCAGTTCTCGGAGTGTATCTTTGTAAGCCGTCGTTGTTGGCGGCATTAGGGAGGTTTTTAGGTCCTCGACGAAGAAAGATATAAAATATGGAGTTATTTACCACGGAGTATTGGTTTAGCGAAGGAATTGTAGGAATGGTGGGGAAATGTTAGTGAGGCGGACCATCTTGTGCTGTGACCACAGATCATCTAGTACTTACATGATCGCAGACAGGTATGGTATTCCGCAAACAGGAACGACATATGAGAGATTATGAAAATAAAAAAGGTGATGTAAATGTAATCCAGATATGAATGAAAGTTGGCACGTAGTTATGTATAGGTTAGTTATTGGAGTTTAATGTTATAATTTAGAGAAGGGGAGGTCATTATTTCGTGTTCAGAATGTAATTTAAGCTTTGAATGAATTTTTTTTTTTTTTTTGCGAAGGTCAGTTTACAGAATCATGCAAATAATTCACATCATGCTACAGAGCGTTCTCAAGTTATGTAAGTGCAGACCTATAATATAATTGGCAGCCATAGTTGTAATGTCAACGATTGTGGGGTAATTGGACAAGATGGAGTGTGAATATCGAATGGTGCTCGCGGAATGTGACTGATGATTCTTACCAACTCTGGTAGGCGCAGGGTATGCAAAGGCGGCGGGAAATTTGAAGAGATTAAATTGTGAAGGTCGCTTGTTCCCAGCAAAGCTAACGCTCTGTTTTGGGTGATAGGTTTGGCGAATTATTTTTCATTAGGTTATGTTAGGTTAGTAGATTAGTTTAGGTTTTGGTATGGCACAGTAAAGCTGGCAGGTATTGTAGTTTGGATTTTAGCATTGTACAACGAAATTCACTGTTTCAGGTCTATGACAGTTTGAGAATTTTACTGTGGTGCAACAAATTTAACCAGTGTTGATTTGGACGAAACTTTCAGTAGGCGATTTTAGTTTTCATTATGTTAGGTTATATTAGTGTTTAGTTTGGGTCAGTTTTCCATTTGACTTCATGTAGTCTTCAGTCACAGTTCTTAGAGGAAATGTCCCTAAAATAATGTTCCCTGCAGTATTGACACTGGTGCCCTGTGAAATGTGACAGTTGGGCATGAAACTTACAGCACATAATGTAAAAATTAACGTGTGTTTTAGTTGAGGTGGTGGTATGATGGCAGGTGTGTTATTTTTGTGTTTGTTGTGTTTCGGACTATCAAAAAAATATCAAGACTCTTGTTCATAAACTCATAGCAGGAGGGAGGATATGTTTTAACAACAAATTTATGTCACTAAGACAGCCTAAATGACACGTAATTTAGCTGGTGGTAAATGCAATCTAAATGCCACTCCTTAGACTTGCTAGGTTCTCATGTGTTTTGTCCCGATGTTCCTAATATTGCACCCTGCATATGTTCATGTCATTCAGGGATTATATTGGGTGCACTACTTCTGCACATCTGTTTTACATTAATTCTGAATTTAGTGTTGTATTTGATTGGAAAGAACACAAAATGTGGAACAAAGTGAAAATGGCAAATGCCATAAAACTCTTAGGAGTAAGGGTGGTGTGTGATTGAAATGAGCATGGAGGGTATTTAAAGTACTGATATCAACACTGAAAAACAAAGTTAGCAACAAGGAAACATCTATAGAGAGATTACTCAGTATTTGACTTGATAGGAAACCATCATTGCTCTATTGCCTTGAAGAACTGGTCAGATATGTCTCAAGAAGGAGAGTAACTTTTCTGGGCTCACAACAGTGGATATGAAAAGAATGGCCTTTGACCTTCCCATTATTTGGTATTGCCCATCCATTTTCAGTACAACAAGGAAACACAGTGGCTGCATGTCATCATCCTCAGACTCTGAGGAATGTGAAGAGCACCATCTCATAGATGACAAAGATTCAGATAATAACGTGGACTGCTCTTATGTTTTCAGTTGTATTCTAGAGATGGAGGTGGTGGAAAGTGGATCGAGAGCACAAAATGCTAGAAGTGGCATCATGAAAAATGTTCAGGTTCAAATGACTGGGAAGTGTTTGTGTATTCATTCTGCCACATTGACAAAATGTTGTGCATGATAACCTGAACTGCCATATTTTGGAATATGTGTTTATACTGAGCATTCAGTAAAGTTCTTTTTGTTGCTTCAGTTATTCATTTATTTTTTGACTCTCCAGATATTTTAATCTAAGAGGTTTAGAGTCTGGTGTTAGAATAACAGACTTTGATCCCACTTTGGCTTATGGAGGTCAAAATTATCATTCCAGAGCTCACTGTCTTTTGATTTCAGTGTATTATGTTCTATTTAAGCCTTTGTAATGTAATTAATTTCCAGTACAATAATAGGTGGGGGTGCGCGGTAGTGTAGTGGTTGAGGCATTACGCTACAAACCGGCAGGTCACGGGTTCAGTTCCTGATGGTGTCATTGGGATTTTTCAGTGACATAATCCTACCGGTCACACTAGGGCCCTGGGGTTGACTCAGCCTCTAACAGAAATGAGTACCAGGTGTATTTCCTGGGGGTAAAGGTGGCTGGTGCATAAGGCTGACAACCTTACCACCATCCTGTGCTGTTGTCATTAAATCTGGGAACCATAACTTCCTGGAACCCTCTGGGCCACTCCAGACCTGTAATGGGACCGCTTTACCTTTACCTTACAATGATAGGTACAGTACATTTGGAGTATCACTGATGCTTAATTTTACATCCTTAAAAATTACTTTTCCAGAAGAATTTTAAGAAAATAGGTCTTGGAAGCCCAGGTACTCTAAACCCAAACTATGCTAATGTAATTCATATCTATTTCTGTTTAATCACTTATTTGATATTTGAGATGACAAAATGGGGATATTACGCACATTTCTCCTGTGTGGTATAAATATGTAATTTTTGGTCATAATTACTTCAAATGGATATGAAACTTGCTTAGTACTGCTATCATGTCTATCATCTATGTGTTTGCTCTTGTAGGTTTGTGGAGGTAGAATGTTACTCCTGTAATCTCTTTTGAATTTTGTAGTTGCACAATGAAGTTTTTAATTAGTGCTCACTACATTTCATAGCAATAGGACATATGTACACATGTCTTTGTATTTTGGAGGTATATCTGTGATTTGAGATAAAATACTTCTACATACTTGGACACTGTAGTGAAGTGTTTATTTAATATGCCAAATGTTACTGAGGGGAGCAACACTTACTCCTCGTTCTACAATTATGGTTAATACTTCCAGTTCTAAAAATTTTATTCATCTCTCTCTCTATGGTATTTGCAGTTATTTCAGATCTTGTTCATGAAGTAAGACTGCAGTTCACCAACTATTGTTACCATGATTTAACAGGATTCCATGATGCCACCAAAAGGTAGAAAGTCTGTATCCCCATGGAACCTGTGTGAAAATTGTAAAGTGATAGTGTCACAGAAGGACTTGGCAACGCATGTAGAGAACTCTTGCCCACCATTATCAGAGTTGTGGACTCATGGATATATAAAAGACAAAGTTTTGTATGGAGTATTAGAAGAAATGAATCCACAAGGTAATGCTGCTGAAATTATTCTAAATAAATGTAATTGAGGCTAGCATAGTATCTGGGATAGCAGAGTGGGTTTAGCGGCTAGTCTGTGAAATGGACAGTTGTGGAATAGTGTTGCAACGCAGGGCAAGATATTCTCTTCTCCAGAGCATCCAGACCAGCTCTGGGCCCCTCCCAGCTTCCTAGTCAGTGAGAACCACGGATGCTTTTGCTGGGGTTCAAGTGGCTGGGGAGTGAAGCTGAACACTAACCTCCATTTAGTGCCAAGCATAAGAATGAGTGTAACTGCGCTTTTAACTTTACATATCCACAAATGCAGAATAAATGCTGGCAAAAAATGGTGGAAACAATTAAGGAAGAATAATAATATCTTCTGCAGGTCACAAGAAAAGCAGAAGGTGCTACTTGTGAAAGGAATTTGAAGGGTATAAATGAGGTCAGTCAAGGTGAAAAATTTGCTTTCTAGAATCCGGTAACAAAGATTTGCAGGAATTATGCTAGATCTTCATTTGGTATGATGTGAATTTTGATTTGCATAGCCTTATTGGCACATCAACAAGTACAGTGACTTGCCTATGGTTTGGACAACCAGAGGATTAGGATTCAGTTTTAACTTCAAGGTGTGTCATCCCCGTTGTGTGTGTAACTAATGAGAGGGAGGAAAGTGTAGTCAATCAACACAACTAGTTTAGAAAGATGTTATATTCTAATA
>JGI20166J26741_11502918_pt1 | contig 12708 bp, 11 predicted proteins | sample TergutCu122P5_FD_26741 | JGI IMG/M metagenome (IMG submission 26741) | reverse complement strand
ACATGAAAAATATTACTCTATAATCGTAACTACTGTATTTATACAAAAGCAAAATTGATATGAGAGATGTCCTTGAATTTTGGATTCAATGTAGGTGTTCAAAGTGGCCACCATCGGCATCCAAACACTGTCAAAGCCGCTGAACTGCTGCAAGAGTGTATACATTTTTTTGGGCCACTCTGTATGTATGCATATATGGATTAGTGAAATTTGTTGTGCAGTTTGTTGCTAATAAAACTTGTTTATGTATATCTGTTGCATGGAGGATGTAGAATATGAAGATAATCCATAATGTATTTTTTTAAAACATCACAATAATACTTGAATCTCTACACTAGCATAATTTTTTAACATAATCAAACTATTTTCGATACACTTAAACCAGCAAGCCATAAGTTTCTCTATGCCCTAAGAAAATGTTTTTGTTTGGCTGACAAACAGTGCAGGCACTGCCCCTTCCTTTTCTTTGTCACTGGTAAAGTGCTGTAACAAAGCATCTTTGAACAGTCCTAATATGTGATAATCTGGAGGGGTCTGGTCTGAACTTCATAGAGGATGCCCTAACACCTCCAAGTTCATGTGCCAGAGAGTGTCAAGAGGTGGATGACAGTGCACAGACTGCGCTGTCATACAACACTGCAGCACCCTTGATTAACTTTCCTCAGCATTTAATTCAAGTAGCAGTTCTTAAACCAGTGCTGCAGCATCCCACTATTGTTTGTTATTGTTCCATTCTATTGATTGTGTTCCAGAATAGGCCCTTTTGAGTCCCAGAAAAGTACAACTTCAGCCAAAAAAAAAATTACTTCATACCCTTCTTCTTTGGTGCAAATGGAAGGCAGAGTAGTTATATTATCTCTGCTGTGATGATAACCAAATTGGCACTGAGGGTTGAAACTGCTTCACAGTTGCAGGTTTGTGCGTGTACGAGCATGCATACTGAGCAGTATAGCAAACACACAAAATTATACAAAACATATTTCCAGATACTTGTAATTCACCCATATACATACCTATTAAATACTGTTTCTATTTAACTTAAAACCATAGATTGAGATTGGATGTAGCTATGGAAAGACGGACTGGAAGGGTGATCTCAAAGTTCTTATGAAGAAGGTTGGTGGAGAGGGAAAGCCGACTTTGTTCTTGTTCAGTGACACTGAAATAAAGGATGAATCATTCATTGAAGACATTAACATAATCCTGAACACAGGGGAGGTACCAAATCTTTTTGCTCCTGATGAGAAGACAGAAATATTGGAAGTGATGCAGACTGCAGTCAGGGTATCGGTAAGTACTGAACGTGTCATATTTCTTTCATGTATGGAGTTTAGGACGTGTGCCATGTTTCTTGAGTATTTGTGTGGGTTATTCAATACATTATCTGCTGGAATATTAACTGAACTTACAAGAGAAAAATTATGTTTCATTTTTCAGAGCAGCCATGTCCCAGTGCACTGCTCTTTTTCCACACTGAATCTAAGCATGGCATTTCTCAAAGTATAATTCAACTTTAAGCTTCAAACATATCATATTTATGATATGTATTTAAAATGCTGTCAATATCTCGAACTATTTAGTATCAAATTACAGTGTGGTTTGTGAGTAGTGAACTGGAATATGTGTGTGGATGCAAGCAGTCATGGCCTAATTTGAGGTACTATGCTGGCATTTGCCTTACATAACTGAGGAAAACCGCGACTTAGTCTCTCAGGAGAGCTGGGCTATAGAATAGAATACAGGAGGGCAGGCACTGAGTGACGCATGCACATTGACTGTAATTGATCTTTTGTGCAACCCTTGAACTCATTCACTCAGCAGTCCTACACCTTGAACAAAGTTCAGTATCTTGCTGACTGATATCTTTTCAAAGTCACCTGGTTTCAAAAAATGACAACCCAGGTGCCTGTATCTTAATGTGATCAAAGCCTCACATTCACAGAGAACATGTGAGGCCATTTCAGATGGCTTCTTGCATCTCTTACACTTCGGACTGTTTACAAGCCCCAGTTTAAATAGTTGTCCTTTTAAGTGACATTATCCTATTAGAGTCCTTTCTATTTGCTTAGCTGGTTTCAGCTCAGGTTGAACAATTCCCCAGCTCTTTTTGCAGATGGTTTTAATAAATTCCTTATCTTGCCTTTGCCCATGTATGGACTGCCAGTGCCCCTCATGTTTCCTACTTGTCCAGTCTCTGATCACCCCCCTGGTGACCTTTGCAGAAGTACCAACTACAGGCTCAGATCCCATTAGTGGATGTGAGCAGCCTGGTCTGGGCAATTCATCAGCCTCTTCATTTCCCTCAATTCCCATGTGTCCTGGCACCCATACCAGTTGGATTCCCTTCTATTCTGCAAGTTTTGCCAGGGATTGATGGCAGTCCCAGACTAATATGGAATTTATCTGGAAACTTTCAAGGGCTTTGATGGCTGCCTGACTGTTGGGAAGTATATAGAAGTTGCTACCTCTGTAGCCATTTTCTACATTCTCCATTACACAAGCCTTAATGATGTATATTGCAGCCTGGAATGACGTGGTGTGGAGCCCAAGAGTGAAGCTTGTGCCCCCTTCTCAAGCCCCAGCACCAGTGCCTTTATTGGTCTTGAACCAATCTGTGTACCAGACCAGGCCCCCTTTGTTTTGTGGGTTGAACCCATTCTGCCATTCACATTTGTCAGGTAACTTGACCATGAATGGCTTGTGGTATACATATCTTGGAAGTATCCTGCCAGACCCTATCTGCAGGATGGGTTCTGGCTGAATATCTTGAGATTTTTGGTGTGACTGAAGTTAGTCAAAGTCTTCACTGATGGGTACACATTAGTCTGTAGATATTTGACTGGTCTTCGGCCTCAGTCATCACATGAAGAGTAGGAAGTCCCAGAAGGATCTCCATTGCAGCTCTTTGGGTCATCTTCCTCACCCCCGTTATAGCCAGACAGGCTAATCTGTGTAACTTGTTGAGCTCTATCATGCTGACATTGTATCTGACTCTTGGCCACCAAACCATGGATCTATAAGTCAGTACAGGTCTGATCACCATGGTGCAGATCCAACCCATTACCCTGGGTTTCAGACCCCGTATTTTACAAAATATGCCCCTACAGGTTCAATAAGCCCTGTAGGCTTTACTCATCACAGTCTTCAGCTGTGCCTTCCACGTCAATCTGTTGTGCAGAATAAGCCCAAGGCATCTGACATCAGTAGTCAGCTGTAATGTGTATCCAGATAGTGCTGGCTCCTTCAGGCCACTTAAATCTCTCTTCTGTTTGCATGGCACTATCACCATTTTTTGTGGATTGGTAGCTTTGGTTATGTACCCTCTTGCTAGACAGGCTGTAAAGATATGGCACAGGTGAGTTGTTACAGAGATCAACACTTTGCTGCAAGAGTGCATTCCGTGCTGATTTTAATGTTTTGAATGTACTTATCACCCATCTTAGACTGATTAGTGATCTTTGTAGACATTCCCAGTCCTACCTGTGAGTGGTAAATGCTCTCAGGTTTGGTTGCCCCTGTCCTTCCAAGGTAATTTCTTCTGCAGCATACCCTGGAAAAAGAACTCTTTGTAGTTCCTTCCATGTCTCTTCTCCAGATTGTGTTCGTTGGCCATCAGGTAGTTAAGTAGATTCCATCCTGTTTTCCGACTGGCCATGATCCTCATTAGTCCATCCAAGAGGATCATTTGTCCTTTTTAATTTCTTTTTTATAACAGGTGAGGGCTATCTTATATGATTTCCAGTCACCTGTCCTTTTAGCCTGATTAAAAAGCTGCCTTAATGAAGCTTTAAGGCAGCTTAGCTCTTTGTTCTACCAAGGAAACTTCCTTGGTGATTGAGCCACCTTGGCTGGAGAGTTTGGTGACACAATAAGGGGATGGCCTGTTGCAACATGTCAGCAGTCAGCCGTACCTCCTGTACGGAGTGTGTAACTCTTGGTACAGCCCCTAGATTCACTTTAGGTCCTTCTGTTAGGATTCCCAATTGGTTCTTTTAGGGTTGCAATATGTGTGCCTGTGAACTTCCAGGTCACAAACTTGAAATATTCTGTATTTGTGGTCTGACAATGAGATCACACAGATACATACCAATTAGTCACCAGGTCCCCCATCTTGTCAGTGCATAGTGCCAAGTCTATAAGCTCCTTACCATTTCTAATTACAAGAATAGGCTCATTACCTTTATTAAGAATATTAAGATATGTGCTAACCAATTATTCCATTAGACATTCTCCTCATGGGTTGATGTCCATGCTCCCCCATATAATGTGGTGTTCACTGGTGTCACATCCAAAGGTGAGATGCAGTTTTTTCTACAGCAGTCAATAATGACTTCCCTTAACCCCTTGTTTGGTTCATATGAATCATAAGGGAAGTATGCAGAGGTTAGAGTAAGTTCCCTCTTGCTCACTCTAGTGTATGTCATCTTCACTGTCATCACATCCCTAGAACAGAGCTCTGACAGCAGAAAGGCATGAACCATGCTCCTGATAAAAATGCAGAATCTGGGAACAGTACCGGGTCCAGCAGAAAACGGTGTCCCCTTTGTATTGCATAATCCCCTTATTTGGTCCCTGTAAAACCGGGGTTCCTGAAGAAGTGCTATATCTGTCTCTCCCTATAGTAAATTTGCCACAAAGAAGTGCCGTTGCAGCCTTGCTGTACCCCAGTGCCTTGCATCCATCAATTTGTTGCCTTACACCTTGGCTTGGGTGGACCATTATCCCTGTTAACCACCTGTGAACATTACTGCATTCTGCAACAAGGATGTCAGGGTTTGGTTTTTGGAGGGGGAGCTGGGCTGTAAGCTGATATTTAAACACAGGACCTCCTAAATGCTAAGCAAGAGTGCTAATCATTCGACTAAATCGTTGGTGTGTCTACAGAAATTTATTCAGGAATCTGCACAGGGCATAGACAGTTAAGAGTCAATTCTGTCTGTAAGTTGGGTCTTGCACAGTAGCCAGAACTTTGACTTGTCGGCTGAAGATTTTTTCTTGAAAGCAGCAATCTTGTCAGTTTTTATCATGATTTTAATTGCTAATGAATGCAGAATCATAATTATCACCACATAAGCTTGATAATCATCTGTAAAAGTGCATGGCATGAACTCCAGATACAGCAGACCTTCACACCATCAAAATAAGTGACAGTAATTTATAAAATACATTTGCAGACATAAACTCTTTGTTGTGCCAGATTTTCTCTTTGCTTCCACTGCATGATGTTGCTGGATTGTGGTTATGAGCCATGCATGAATCGTCTCAAGTCAATATTGTAGATAAGACTATTGTCTCTTTACTGTTTAAGATGATCCTTATTTTTATTTCAATTTTCAAATAAATCTTAAGGTGTGACATCCCCACTGTGTTTGTATAATATGCAAAAATAAGGCTGTAATCCATCGATACACAACTTTTAGCAAAGTTTTGTATTGACAGGTTACATCCTCATTATTGCATACTTCAAATATCGTGTCCAATATTTAATCAGTGTTTTGAATACCCATTCAGAACCTACTTTCAGTGTCATTAATTTTTTACTAACACAAAGAACCCTGCACACAGAAATACCAAGTTTATCAGCTAAAATGGGAAGTTTGTTACAGAACTCTGCCATTTTAATATGTGCCACTGAGCAAGTTGGCTAACAAGGTAGCTCTTCTGACTTGTACTGATTGGGTTCTCTGTTCTTCAGGTGTGGCACTAACTGTCACAGCTGAGTTCTTTGTGGTTTTTCTCAGTCCGTTAAGTTGCTGCAGTAGTACCTCAGATTTGGCAAGTACTAGTTCCTTCTACATCCTTTTCAATTCAATATTAATTAGTCACCCTTCTATTCAGTGCCATATAGTCTGACCTACTAACAGTTTTATTAAAGTAACCATAAATTAACAATAGCTGCTAATAATTTGAAAATTTGTTCCTGTAATTATACATGTTATATTAAATATTTCATTTATACATAGATTTGTAAGCCCACTCACATACCCATCTTCAATGATATTCTTTTAGGATAAGAAGATTGAACTTACCACAGCTGCATTATATAACTTCTTCATTGACAGAATAAAGTCTAACCTACATATAGGACTAGCAATGTCACCTATTGGAGCCTCATTTCGGAACAGACTGCGGATGTTTCCTTCACTTACCAAATGCTGTACCATTGATTGGTAAGGCACTGTTGACATGCTTTATGCAGTGTTTCCAGAATTTGCTTTCTATACATGGACACACATTGTAACCCAGAATTTTTTCTTATGGAACAAATTTTGAGTGACTACTTCTGAAATCCATGAAAGCTCCTGTCGTATTATCTCCTCAGAGAGTGTAAATACAGTATTAGTAAGTGTGTAATTTTACAGTGAACAGCATGTTTTAACTGAAGGTAAAGTGTGTAAATGCACTTTCACTAAGTAACAGTGTTCAGCACATTTTTTTAATGTTATTTGTACTGTGTGGTGATATATAACGATAAGCCCTTGGGTTTGAAATGTTTACATGTAGAAGATATTGTGAAAAATTAAATTAATTTTAACAGAGGTTAATTTTGTTTGTCTACATCAGTACAGGTCATGAATTTCTGAAATTTGCTGATGATATTCTTCTTCACCTGGTCTCTCACTTCTTTGATGCAGTGTTTTGTAGCTTTTTACCTAGGGCAAATCATCTAATTTGTAATCTCTTAATTTTATTATATATTAATAATTTTTAATAGCAATGTCTGTCTCCAGGTTCACCTCTTGGCCAGAAGATGCACTGGAACTTGTTGCAAACAAATTTTTAACACAGATTGAGGTAGAAACTGAACTAAGAAATAAGTGTGTGGAAATGTGCAAGCATTTTCATACTAGTGTCAGTAATATTTCAGAAAGGTATGTTGTAATACCAGTCAACTTATGTAAGTTGTTGCAGTTCGTTGAGTATTTCAAATTGCTAGATAAAATGTTTGTGCATGAGTAGCTGAGAAGTAGGGATTTTCTTTTTCTTTCTTCAGAGCTTCTTCTAAGACAGAAAAAAGAAAATGTATTTCCAGAACCACATTCTGTATTTTGATGCGTGAATCTGCTGGCTTAAAATTCCACTACACATAAGTTGTCAGACAACTACACAATTTCACACAATGACATGACCAAGGTTGAAATTTTTAACCCACAGAAAGACTGTGTATGTAAAATTTTTTGACATTTTTTTAGTATAACTGCATACAAATTTTCACACTTCTAGCTGCAGAGGTGCAGGTGAATTAATCATTTTGTCAAATGCACAGGTATTATATGGAACTTAAACGGCACAATTATGTAACTCCGACATCATACTTGGAACTGATCACATCTTTTAAGAATCTATATGATGCGAAAGTACAGAAGATCACATTGCAGAAGAACAGATATGAAGCAGGGCTTGAGAAACTTGACTTCGCTGCAGGACAAGTATGTTCAGGTTCTTTGCTCTGTTTCTGCATGTCTAGTCTATAACAATTATGCTGCAGAATTGGAAATTGTATGTATAAATGTACTCACACTCATATTAATCATGTTAAAATTTACATAATGTGCTTTAATTTGTATATTTGCATTTATTGTAGCCCTTCTAAAACTTTGTGCCACCAAACCGACTTGCACAAAGCAGCAACATTTTCTTGGGTGGATCTAACTGGTCTTCAAGAGAAGAGTCAGTAGGTTGTCAAGGTGTATGGGTTGATTACACATGTCATGGCAACATGGCTAATGGTACATATATGTTTTAAAACATGTGGCATGTGTTACCATCAGATGATGGTGTATGTACAGGAGCCACTGGTAGGAGTTGTTTATTCAATTTATTGTAGCAACCAAAATAAATGTGGATGGTACAAAAAATTGAATACATTAATCTTCAGAATAGTTTCCAAGATTGTGTACATTTCATTGCCAGTGATGAGGAGAGCACAACATACACCATTGAAATCACATTAAAATGTCCTTTTCATATGCAGGTTGTGTATTGCCAATGGCTGCTTCAATTTAGGAAATTGGCCATAGTTACATAGATTGAGATCAGGAGAACAGGGAGGTTGTCTTGAAACTTCATACCTGAAACGTGATGAATTCAACATTCAATCTGACTTCTGCAGATGATGGATCTGTGAATGAATATATGTCTGTGGGGGGGGGGCTGTATTATTGGGGCTTTTTAACAAGTTTTTAATTCTTATCCTGAACTATGTTGTCATAGGTGGGGCTGCAGAAAATACCTGTAATACGTACTATACATTCACACTTCAACTATTAGGATACAAATTCAAGTGCCAACTGCATCTCTTGACAGCCATGTTTCTGCTGGCTTAGCATGAACATTTAAATTGCTAAAAAATAAACACAGAGTCCAGCAAATTTCCTGCTAGGCCATTTACCAATACATTTTAGAGACCAGCATGTGGTCTTACAGGATGATAAAAGTTGACCCTGTGGAAGAGAATGGCACAAAAACATTGTGGGCATTTTATGCCAAAATGGTTATCACCTTTGTGGGTGACAGATTTTGTTGAAACTTGTGTTTTGTTGGTGATTGTTGATGATGCCATGTGGAGAACTGTCATTTGAATACTAGTGCATAGGCCCATCCCCACATTTCATTGTAATTATCCACTTTAACATGCTGTCCACTTCATTACAACATTATTCCAGATTGCTATAACATGTCTTACAGTGCATCCACTTTTGCATTTCATTCAACTGGTGTCACACCCACTTCATAGGAATCTTCTGCATGTCATAGACTTTGGAGATCTGTAGTCTTGGAAATCTGTGTGTTCTTGGTTAATTCATTCACAATCCAGTGCCTTTCATCATCCATGCACTGCTCAGTTATGGCCACTGACATATCTGTGTGAATGGACGTGGAACAAGTACTGCCAAGAATATCAGCATTTGACACTCTTCATCTTCTATACATCAGTACCTACCTTCAACATTCAGTGTGGTAGGGCATGATCACCCATTGATTCATGGAGCTCTGCATGGCACTCCCATGCATTTCTGCTATGGATACATGTTGTTTGCACATATGAACACTGTTCCACTTTATGGACTTCCATTTCTGAATAAGGTACCTGTCACAATGATACCTGCATGGGAAATGTTTGTGCCCTCCTATATGTACATTATTATTATTATTATTATTATTTGTATTCAGCCCTTGGACCAATCTGGGCAGAGACCAGAGTTCAGTCAGGCGACTGGTATGGCTCTGGTATGCTTCATCCTGGGCAAGTTCTTAGGGGTAGCTTGCCATTGCTTTCCCCCAGTATGTACATATACACCCCTAATTTAATGGTCACTTTTACAAGTACATCACATGCTTTCAAACATGTATGGTATACTCAATTTCCCACAGTGTCACATTTTTTCCCCAAAAAATGTATTTGCCATGACTGACAAAGTGTCACATATAGAGTGAGGTAATGACAGGAATATAAAATATCATTACACCATTTATAATCTGATGGTCATTAGCCCAGTTCATGGTAGAAAATTGTCCCTGACCAACTTACTACTAGAAATGCTGGTAGTTTTTCAGCCTGTCAAGAATGTTATGCACTTCATGGTGCTGGGAGATTTGTTAACATCATCACAAGTGTCTGCCATTTGACCTGTCTTGTCCAGCTCGTATTCCTGTATAGTGGTGAAATTAAAAGACGTGATGGAACATATTTAACCCTCTGACACTAGAGTTAAGTGCCCAGTGTACTCTGCAGAAAACTGAGGATTTAAATGGCTGCCCTTTACTTGGCATGTTCTGGGCCAAAAACTTTAGGGGAAAGTTTGTTTTCTCAGCATCAGGCTGCATGTCGAATAAAGTCATCTTTCAGCACCAAATTTTTAACATCCAATCCATTTCCACAAAAGGGAGTAAACTAGGGTGTCCTGCATCCTGTGGTAAGTTCTTTTAGCTGGATACTATATACAAGATATTTCAGGAGAAATCTGCCATACTTAGAATGTTCCTGGGGTTAAAGTACATCATTGTAACCTAAAACACCCATATCTGAAGTTGAATGTTTATGGAAATAATGGTGAGGTAAGTTTTAAAGGATGAGATCTGTTATACAGGATGATTCAGAAGTTTCCATGCATGGGGAAAGCTGTCTTTATTTGCAAAATGTGCTGTATGTGAGCACCATTACACTGATAGCACATACAGATGCCACTCATGGCAAACTCACTTTAACACACCTGTTATGCACATACATGCATCTCTAATGTTTTCTTGTAGGTGGTCCATATTTTTTTTTTAACCTGGTACATGCCCCCACAAGTGAAAATCAAGTGACGTGAGGTCTGGAAACCTCAGAGGCTACTCCATGGGATCACAGTGACCAATCCATTGATCTGGAAACTGCTGATCTAGCCAACAGCGCATACAGATACCATAATGAGACAGGGCCCTCTCATACTGAAAGTACACCAGAAATTCTCCATCCTTGTTCATCGGGAATAGCATGACTGTGTTCTGGCATGCTGAGGTACATTTAGATTGGTGTCAATGGAAACGGGCCAGACAGTTTGTTTATCCCATATCCTGCACTACACCATCAGTATTTCAGCACTTTGCATCTTTAAGGGGCCCATTTAATGCAGGTTGGCATCACTCCAATAGCATAGGTTTTGACGATTAACCTCTCCATTAACATAAAGATTGGCTTCCTCTGTGAATAGGATCACAGATGAGAAGTTTGTATCTCTGTCATATTTGTTGTCCATTCACAGAATTCTAATCACCTATCCAGGTTGTCTTCCCTATAATGCTGCAACATTGCATTTTGCATAGATGCCATCTGCCCTCCATAATGCAGACGATACTCACTTGGCTGACAAGGCATTCTGCGCACAATTGGCATGTACTTTTTTTGGGACTTTTTGGATGCTTCCAGTACCATGGTTGATGTGCCATCATCATTGAATGTTCTGGATGGTTACGTATTGGTTGGTCAGCAACACTTCAAGTTTTCGAAATTTCTTAATCAGTTTGGTAACTGTATCATGCGGGATGTGTGTGCTGAGTGGATATCTCTTACTGACTTCCTCTGCAACCTTGCAGTAGCTTCCTGATCCAGCCAGGAGAATAATCTCTATTTGCTCTTCTTTAGACAAAGACATTTCATTGTGTTACTGAAAATAAAAATACAATTAATCCCTTCGTGTGGAGACTTTTGAATCACTCTCTATATTTATTGATTACTAAATCTATATTAAAACAAGGAAGAATTTGTAGTCCCTGTGATGTTAACGCCTATGCTTAATATCTAATTAACATCTGAGTGTGATAAAGACAGTGACTGAGCAAAAAAATCTTGAACTAGTTCCACAAAAATTGTCCTTAGATTACTAGTAATGAGAAATGCAATTAAGATTGTGTGTCTTTTCAAACATAGTATGATTTTTACAGTGTGTTTGTGTGTATTTTATTTATTAACATTCAGCCTGCTCCATTACATAGTAATACTGCGTGCTTTAGGGTTAAGTATTCACAACATGGTTACGTATATTTACAATTTGTGTACAATTTTTTCTATTTTCTATAGGTACAGTAAGTTTACTTTCGGTTTTCTTATGTATTACCTATTGCTTTTTAATCTTCTATCTACTGCATTATTTACTAAGTAACTTATTAGCTAAATTTGTCCTTATGGTTCAAGTATATACATGGCACACTTGCTCCTGTATGGTGTGCACTGGCTGCTCGTTCAAGGATGGACCTGCACAGTATATGCATGTTAAGCAGGTACATTATGTGGAAGCACAAGGAAACAACCCTTCTCTCATCATTATCCCTGTAACCATTAAACTTTACATGTAGGTATGTTCAGTTATATCGATGTATATGAACCCAAGGAACATTACCCTGAATTATGGCAGATACCTTCTGAAATACTGTATATAGTGAAGACCTCTATTATACCTACACATTTAGGGGTTCTTATACTATTTTTGATTGGGATCAGTACAAGTTTTTTAGTGCAGATGTATTTACTGTACCTGTAATTTAATATTTAAATATTTCACAATGTAATGACATGTCTTACAGTTGAATTTTATGAGCAGGTTGGATTAATGCAAGATGAACTGCGTGTTCTGCAACCACAGTTGATTGAAACATCAGAGATAACTGAGAAACTTATGGTCAAAATTGAGCAAGATACGGTTGTTGTGGAAGCCAAAAAAGAGGTGAGTCTGCTTTTCCATATGACAGTAGGTGTTTAGTATTTAGACTGTAAAGTTGCTGTGTTGTGGATGATAAACAAGAGCAGAATCCTTTACTTCATATTTCCTTCCATGGTATTACTTACCTTGTCAGACTTCACACCTTTCTGTCATTTCACATCCTGAACCATATCAAAGTATTGCTGCAGAATTATTTCTTGTTACTTCATTATGTTAAATAAACCATTACATTAATTTTGATAGATAATGCAGTTTCTTTTTTTACTTGTCAGTTCCTTTAATATCTTTCCTAAATTATTTGCTGGATGGCCACAATGATGTTAGACACAGTTAAAGCTATTTGATAAATGCTTTTGTCCCTTGCCATCACATAGATTACTAGTAATGAGAAATGCAATTAAGATTGTGTGTCTTTTTCAACATAGTATGATTTTTACTGTGTGTGTGTGTGTGTGTGTGTGTGTGTGTGTGTGTGTGTGTGTGTGTGTGTGTGTGTGTGTGTGTG
>JGI20166J26741_11502807_pt1 | contig 12711 bp, 3 predicted proteins | sample TergutCu122P5_FD_26741 | JGI IMG/M metagenome (IMG submission 26741) | reverse complement strand
TATAAAAGGAAACTGTACCTTTTAAGTTAAACATATTAAAAAGATTAATCAATTGGGTTTGTAGGTGATTGGGTCGGGAGAAGTCGATATTAAAGTCACCACATAGGATAAATTGTATTTTAGGATTATATAGAGATAGTAGAATTTCTTCCAGATGATCAAGAAAGTAATGTAGATCTCCTGAAGGGGCTCTATACAGACACAGAATAATGAAAAATTTCATTTTAAAGGTTACTTTCAGAGCAGTGATTTCAAGATCTTTTTCCATACACTGTTCACTAAGATTGATATTTGAAAAGTGAACATCTTCATGGACAAAAATACAGGACCCACCACATTTTTGGGTGGTTGTACAGTAATTCGCACCCAGTCTATATGAAGGAATATGGGACAAATTTAAGTAAGAGTTGTTCAAGTGGTGTTCAGAGATACAGATTATATGTGGCTTTATTTCAAGCAGGGTTATCGTAAGTTCATTCAATTTGCTTTTTAAACCTTGAATATTTTGGCTATAAATTATGAAATAATCTTTAACATCAGCAGCTCCTTTTCGTGATTTATAATTTAAATAAGGAGATTCCTTTTTTAAGGCAGGCTGACAAGTGGCTGTAACATTTGTTTTAGGAACAGGAGGAACTACCATAAAAAATCTGATCTTCGAGAGGCAGGAATTTTGTTTCTAGAAGAGGATCTGCACAATTTCGATACTGAAGTATAAGAGACAGCTAGATCAGTATTACTTGTGTCATTATTAACCTTAATGGTGTCAGATCCATATAGCTTCTTTTCCCCGGTTTCACTGAAATCTTCATCAGCTCCCTCAGTTACACTTTTGTCATACACTAAGACGGTGTCACTTTTTGTATCATTCATAATCTTACTAACTCTATTACATTTGACCTCCTCTACTTTCTTAGTTTCACTATTACCAATACACAAAACCCTAGTTTCATCTTTATTTACCTCTACTTTCACTGATTCATCACCTGTTTCCTTTGCATTCACAGTTTTGAATTCAAACTCACTTACAGCTTCAGGTTCACTTATTTCATCTTCAACTTTGTCAGATACCCTATTGTCTACAACTATTTCCACCATAGCACCCATTTCAGCTTTATTTTGACTATTGCAATGTTCATGAGGTAATTTGGTTACTGGTTCAGAAACATTGCCCTCATTACTGAAACAACTGAGTGGTAGGGCAATGTCATTTATAGAGTTCATAGAAATATGTTCATCTTTCCAGTGAAGGGGATATGCAGGTTCATTTATTGATCCCGAATTTACAATTTCCCGTATATGACATGCTATTTCTTTAGCTAACCTTTCTTTACCAAGATTATTTTGGTGAAGTCCATATTTAGTCAAATATTTCCTATCTGTTGTCATTTCAATCAGATGGACATGGTTAAGTAGCTTGATTGATTTTTGAAGCTTGTCATTGAAGTTCTTTATATTATGATTTGTTCGATAGTTAGTTAATGGGTCATATCTAATAGGGACATTCAACATTGGCACATTTGTGTTTGCATATTTTTGCACAAATTTCAGCAGGCAAAGTAATGCACTTTTGTCCACTCCAGGGTTATTAGCAAGATCATTTGAACCACCACTGATTACAAGTAGATCCTTCCTTCCTAAGCACTTAAATTCCTTTTCTTGAGTCTCAGTTATTTGCTTAATCGCTCCAGGCTTAACAAAACTCGAAACTACAAAATTAGAGCCAAGATACTGATTAATCTTGGTAGTAACACTCTTGAGATGGCTGTCCCCAATTCTGTGTACTTTATGTACATATTTGTTGTTTTTAGTAGGTTTAACTTTCAGAGTTTTCATTTTGTTTTTGTAGGAATTTAGAATAGCACTGTTTTCTACTCTTCCATTTATGATCGTGGGGATTTTATTAGTTCCAGAAGAGTTCATTCTAGGGCGGTTTATAGGTGGATTAACACTATTTTTCACTGAGGCAGGTTCATTTTTCTTTTGGAGCACTTTGAGGTTATCTAGTGGTGAGAATCTGTTCGTTGATGTTTGTTGTAGTTCCGTCATCCATATGTTATTAGGTGTCAACACTTTCTTCTTATTTGCCTTGCATGTGACAGTATTCCAATTTAAATCAGTGGCACTCTGTATATTTGCGGTAGGCTGACCTTGTAGTGGGCTATCCATCGCTGGAAAATCGCAAGTTGAATTACTATCTTCCTTGAGAAGGGAGATGATGGTTCTAGCAGATTTCAGCTCTTGCGTTACAATTTCAAGTTGCTCTTTTAAAATAAACAATTAGGACAGTTTGTAACCGACACTTCACTTTCAAATAAACACTGGTTTTCATATGGTTGCGTAGAGACACACAAAGCCACCGCCATCTTGGCAGTCCCATGACCCAGGAAAATGTTCAAGACCTGCAAGAAATAAGTTTAGTGTGGTGTAGGATGTGACAGTATGTAGTCTGATAGCTGTGTAGTAACATTTCAGAGGAACTTACGTGTCCCACTCTAGAAGAGTATTCTGGAAGGGTCAGTCCAGAAATAAGTTTATGAGTCTCGTATTTGAACTTTTTATTTCTGCTACTAATAAAACTAATACACATGCAATTTTGTGACTGCCACTTTACTGTTTACCATATCCCTACCAAGAATGATGTTTTTGTTGTAAAAGAAAACTAGCTTTTTGATTCCCTGTTTATAGAAGTGTGTGTCATGCAGTTGCAACCACCATATCACAGCTGTCTTTTCGTCGTCATCACTTCTAAATATGTAGCGACCAAAATGACCCTTTAGAACAGGAAAGAGATGGTTGTCACTTGGTGGTTGGTGCCAGCTTCTTCATTTTCAGGGGCCCAGGATGTTTCCATTCCATGCTGGCACATTTCATCTGTGGCGTATGGTGAAGAACTCATGTCTCATCTCTGGTGACAATGTGCTTTAGAAATCTGTGGCAACTAACAGCATATTGTTGCAGGAATGAGAGGACACAAAGTCATCCCCTTGGTTTTGTGCTTTCTTGATGGTGCTTTCAGTACCCATCATGTATGTACCCTGTGGAATCCAAACCCCTAAATGATCCTGAAAACTGTTCCATGGGACAGACTCAAGTTTTGTTATATTTCACTGATCATTATTCTTATATTTTTAAGAACTGCATTTTACACACATCTTCTTGTCTGGCGTACTTGCTGTTGTGGGTCTGCCATTTCTGGCACTATTGTTTGTACTTGTTCATCAGGATGTAATTTTTGAACACCATTTTGCCACATTCTGTCGGTTAATCATGTTTCTATAAACTTTGATGGTATGACAAATTTCTGCTGCAGACACATTTCTTGCATGCAAAAACCAATTTACTGCCTGGACCTGATGCTGAGACCACTGTTTCGTGAAGTTTTTGTCACCACACGTGCCGTGCAGAGTGATGACCCTCAACAAAGTGTTGTCATTGGAGAATAGCCAGTTGCTTTGCAACAAATCCATTCAGTCTAAGACAAGCTGAAATGACATTATGTGCCTTGTAAATTCATTTTTGGACCACCCTATATGTCCTGAAAATGGAGTTTGTTCATCCAAAATCTTGGAAAATAACTACCAGAGGACTTGGGGTCAAACATCCAAGTCCATAATCTTTACAGTCACTGCTGTGAGAACCTCAAATTTTGCACCTAATAGGTTGTCTTCATTTCAGTGCACATGAACTTGACTTCACTCACTGTAATTGTGAGACATACAGCAATGATTAAGGTTTATTACATTCACTGTGGGAATGTGTGTGTACCCTGAATTGTCTGTGGATTCATTAACAATTTTTTTCACCAATTTTGAAGTTTATAAAAAACATTTTTTATGACTGCAGAAATGGAAAATTTCTGTTATAAAATCCAATTACAGTTGATGGTAAGAATAATATGACTATCAAATTCCATGTAATCCTAACAACAACAACAAAAATCCCTCTGTGTAGACGTACACCAAAATTAAAACTGGAATTTTCATATGCATTACTTAGATAGGAATAAGAAGTTTTACTAAAAACTGGCATTGTAAGCATTTGACCAATAAGGAAATGGCAAAGCATGAACAAGATCCTGCAATAATGAACTAAAGTCTACAGTAAATAATAGACACACACCATGCCATTTTGTATAATGGAAACCACGTTGATTTGAAATTGGTATTTATCCTGCTTTCAAAAAACTGTAACTCTGTGTTGCTGTCACTTTGTATGCCATGGATGAATTTTATATATATATATATATATATATATATATATATACAGAGAAGAGAAATTTGAAATGTTTGAATGTATGGTAAATGCCCACATTCTCACCAGTTTTATATTTTGGATGTGCTGGAAAAAAAAAAAAAAGAATTATATGGAGGTGTAGGAGTATTCATCATGAGTGTACTCTGAATGAATATTTAGTGACATATTCTGTTCCTTTGAAACTGCTTCGTTCTATAACTCAGACATGCTGAATATACAGTAATGATTTTTAAACTTCCTTCTGCTGCTGCACAAATTAAATTCCACTTTACAGTTCTGGTTGGATGTTTCATGGCTCCTACATTGTCCTTTGTGCAGCCAGATATACTCATTTATATACTGCTGCCACTCGCTGAAGTTTATAAAAAAATTAAGTTTTACATATTACTGTAGAATGCAGAAAATCTTTTCCTCTAATGATATAATATATGTAGGGTTAATAAAACTGCAAGGAGGACTGTACTTGTGCTTAGCAGGCATGATCGAAGCTTCAAGATAGATAGTGAGATCATTTCTACCTCATGATATTAAATGCTGTAGCATTTGTTAAACATGATACTGTAGTTCTGTAAATATATTAATGTCTCATATTTGGATGGTTTGTTTGTTGAATTGTAACATTTTTATGTTGGTGTTCTTTATATGTGCAAATAATAGTAACCCTTATGGATGGAATGGCCTGATGGATTGTGGTAAAAGATGGTATGTGAAATTGTGCAGTTATTATTCTACCTGCATGCTTTTTTTAGCATGGTGCCAAGACAGTGGGGCAACATTGCCTCTTTCTATTTGACTTTACTTATCTGAAGGCCCAAATGAAACAGGAGTTATGCACTACATCAGCATTAGTTGTGCAAGGAAAGGATGTAAAACTAACTGATGAGAAACATTTTGTATATTTTTTGTTTACTCGAAACTACATATTTCCAATAAATGCCCTTCAGAACAAAGAAATGTCCAACTAACTAGCCAGTTAATGACAATACAATGCTTAAATGATGTTAACATTACTTTTTATGTCAACACAATTCAACAGCACCTAGAATGCAGTTATGTGTTATACCCACAGTGTTAGTAATGTAGTAACTCAGCTGAATGGAGTGGCATAGTGATAACTGCCTATTATGTGATTTGTAACCAGTAGGTACCTGGTTCAAATCCTAGCTGAAGATATGCTATGCTGAGCAGGCTCATGGTTCTCTCAGTCTTGCCAAACACATATTCCAAGTGAGAACATAAAGTTGGGCAGTGCCATTCACATCCTTCCAAATTCACCATTCACATTCATTCTGTCCTACCACACCACATGACCCTAGCACTTGACAGATGGTCATAGAGTAATCAAAATTATTCAACCAAAAACTCACTGAAATTATTGTAGAAACATACAATCTTCTGCATCCGTAAGGAATACCATTACATGCTCAAAACATTTCAGCGTGGAACACACCTTTCCTACTTGTTAACTTGGTATTTAAGAAACCTACTTGTATTTGGAGGACACTGATACCACATGTATTCTGAAAGCAGAATGTTATTTTGGAGCTCAGAACAGGAGGTTATTGTAATCCTGTAAGCTGATGCTACAATCTTAAAATCTCATAAATCAGTGCTGGCAGAAATGCAGATTCATTTTGGCTGTTCTTCATGGTGGCAAAGTTAACTGTAAGAATAAACTTTTTCTTAACAAGACACTATGCTTCATCTAATATAAATTTGTTGTCAAACACAGGATATCTCCATATGACATTGATACAAGGGTGCAACACACATGGAACAGAAAATAGTGCTTGTCACAACAATCATGCTGCAGGCCCACTTATCATAACAGAGAGCTCTACTGGTATTTGTTTGGTCTGCCCACACATTTACTTCACAAATATCTAAAAGTCTGAAAGAGTGCGTTTTCATCTTGCATGAAAATTAGCTTTGTTCATCGTAAGACTTGTATTCTAACCACGGACAGGCCATCACCAAAAAAACAACAATAATCATTGCACTGCCTGTTTAATTTTGTTTATTTCAACCATACTATAGCAAAATAAATTAAATCTTTAAATACCAGCGTGTACAGGAGCCAATTCAGAAGTTTTACATCTTTTTGGTCATGTTGTAGTTGGTGTGTTACATGTGACACAGTACAAGGTCAACTAAATATTATATAACATAATAATTTTCCTCAGATGTAAATTATTAATGGGTTTTGTGTGGCAGGAACCTAAATGAAAAATGCAGGTGATATACAAGAAGGTTCATCTGAATATGTAGCTAGCATGCAACAGCTGTGCAGAACTGGAAGTTACAAGCATTTATCAGTATAATATAGTTGAAAGAGCATGGACTTGTAGACTATGAGATATGTAACAGTGCCACAGAGCACACAACTAATTGGTAGCTGCTCCACAGACGGTTTCAATGAAAACAGTTCCTAAAGATTATTTTCATCATTTCCAGGTAACTCTTTAATCTCATGAATAATATTTTAGGAAGCCAGAAATATTCCTTTATTATTTCTGCTCTACAGTTACATTATCTTGCAGCCAAGAAGCCCGGCTATATTGGGGTTTTATTTACACTGCTGGCCAGTGCAACTTTACTGTGAAGTGACTACCAAATTTTGTGCATGTTTTAAGTCCTGTCGACAGGTCTGACTAGATTTTTTTCATTCCCAGAAAGGAGGGGCAATATCTTCTGCTAAATCACATTCACATCAAATCCTATATTTCCCACTAATGTGTATTTCACACAGAGCAATGTGATCTATATACTTGACACCAAACTGCTGCATACTTCATTCTTAAAGGCTTTAATTTTTTAAATCCTCCTGACCCACCATGTAAATTCCCACACTTGACATTCCATAATAATGTCTAGTTCTAGTGCAGCAAATAGAAAATGTAATTGTTTTAATCCTCTTAGAAAACTGGTACCCTAAATATCAAAAGTAGTATGAAAGCATAGTGCTATTCTTGTTTGCATAGTATTTCATAGTACACAATTTAATACAGTTTTAAAAATTCTTTCTGGGACCCCAAAGCCTTTGAAGATAAAGGCACTACACCTTTGAAATATCAGGAAGCATTAACCAGGGACACAGTGTCACATCCCAGAGGACCTGCTTCCTCGGCAACACTGCTATGGAATCCTTCTCATTTAGAGAAAACCTTTGATGGATTACAAATGGAAAGACAGGCAGATATGGCCTACTTACAAGGTACCGACATGGCTGCATCTGCTAGTTTTCCTTGCCTAACACAGCTCATTATGTTATTAACATGTACTTGCATATAGATTCACATATTCACCAAGTCTTCCTACTGCAGACTGTCAAAAAGAATTTATAGTTTGAATATAGTACTTTGACAAACTTTGTGAAGACTTGAAACATTCTCTTTGTTGCTTTTTCTGCTTTGTTAATAGCTTCAGGAGTAGGAGTTTTCAGAATCTCATGTTTCAGTCAGTTGAAGGCACAGGTTTTTGTATTAAAATGTGACTTGCATTACAGCGTATATACAAGAATGAGTCACTTGTCATATTTACAGTATAAATACTGGTCAAAGATATGCCCAAGAATGTAGAAAAAAGATGCTACAACAAAATGTTGCTAGGTTGCCATTTAAAATGCTTGACAAAGAAATGCTGTATAAGTGATAAATTTGCTTCCCGATTAACAAAAGATGTATCACAGAACAGAAGGAAAAAAATTTGAAGGAATTCCTTGTTTGTCAGATAAGCCCCAAATAAACAGTAAGGAAGCAGTCTTTTTATTAAGATTATGGGTGTTTGGGATGTAATGTCACATAGTCCAGCAAGTAGGTACCAACATTTCAGAGGATTCTACAGGCTCCCTCGTGAAGATACTCGTAATATACCTTAAAACTGGGAGAAAGAAAATGGGTCATGGGGTATAGATTGTTCTTTTCTGCCTCCTGTTATCAACACAGCCACCTTCCAAAAATGGCTTTGTTTATTTCTAAAGGTGGAGGCAGTATTTTTCTCTGAAAGTTTAGTAACTGTTTACCAAATTTCACTGTGTTGTATCCCAGATGACCACATTTCAGGCACATACCGTATCTCATTTCACACTTACAGTGGATCTCTTTTTCTTAACCTGAGAATAGAGAAACTTCTTCCCTCTTGTGAAAGTACACAGGAAGGTTTAACTGGTGGTAAGTAGATGCTAACACAGAATTGCAAAAGCAGAGGGGAACTGGACAATCTGAGAAAATAATTAAAATGAAAACATTGGAGGTGAGGAGAGGAATGTACATTTGTGTAGAAGTATGAACTGAAAATAAATTAAGAAATACATCCCTTGTATGTGGGTATTATCTTCTGCCCCTTGCTTCTCAATGTCTGTTATAATAAGATAAAAGTTTGTGACCTTGTTTTTCATTTGTTTGCATAGTTGCTGAGTATTTGTGACATGAATAGGTTTGTTGTGCAAATAGTAACATAAAAGAAAATCTCAAAAGCGCAGAGTTGGTACACATTTCCCCAAGGTAAGGTAAGGTAAGGTAAGGTAAGGTAAAGACCTTGCAGACCCTGCGGTTTGTGAATACCTGCATGGGTTGAAGGGGGGGGGATGTACAGATTACCAAAATTCGTTGCACTGGACTGGATTCCGTTCTGACAGAAGACAGTATAGTGCATCCCTGTTACAAGATCTGGGTATAACTTTGCCAATAGTTACAGGGGGGCCCCAATTATCGATTCATGGAGGAGTCTCCCAGCAGTATCTGTGGTACTTGCTCCAACTTAAAAAAGAAAAACCATTAGATTGTGAAACAAACAACATGGAGTTTTGAACAGAAGCAATGACAATTACTCTTTCAGTGCTTGAAGTTCTAGGCCTACAGGTCTGATATTATCATTTCCTCCATTTTTTTTTTATTTTGCAAAGAACATATTACTTAGAGACAGACTGCATCCATGTTAAACCTACTGGATATAAATAAAAATTTTGCGCTGTTGCCATTTTCATATTTGTTGATTTGTGAGCATTAATTTTGTATGTAATGTGTAAGTATGTTTATGCTGTATGTTTGTACCAAATTGTATGTACATGTCTAGCTCCAGTGGTTGATAGGGTCATAATTACTGCCATGAAACCAGAATCCAATGACAGTTTTTGTGAATACTGGCAGTTGGTTCAAACTTTGCAGTGGGGGAAGAAGGGTTCAGACAGCGTGGTGATCACATAATAATTGTACTTTCTCACCTTGGAAAAAACAAATTATAGATATGTGTGCAAAATATATATTAAACACATGAAATGAAAAGAAACTCTGTTGTATAAAACTGAATTGAACAGAAATTATGTCATAAGTAAGACAAAGCAAAGTACAGAAAAGCTGAAAACAGTAGTATTACTTTGGATTGTCTGTCATCTTGGGTCAAACACTCTGTTTTTTTAAAAAATGGTAAACATGACTTATTTGGGGTTGTGCATCATAATGGGGGTTTTCAAACACAATATATATTTCAAAATGGATGTTTCCATCATTAAAGTATATAGGTTCCTAAGTGGCTGTCCCTTTGAGTGACGCAAGTTTACAAGTTTTAACCAGGTTACATATGCTGTTAATTGTAAATATCATTAGCAGGTGATACGAACTGAAAAACTACCAAAACAATTATTTAGAGATGACAAGAAAATGAAACCCATGTACCCTTATACATTATTTAGGGTTAAAATTCAAGACTAGACACCAGCAACACCTAAAAATAAGAATGGTTTGGGAATTGAAAAACATTCTCTTAGTTATAGGGGGGAATCAGACTTTTTTACATGCTGCCAAACGAGAGCAGGAAATTGCACAAAATGAACATAAATATTGAGGCAGATTAAACCAGCTGGTTCTTTGACTTCCTCACATCCTTGCTGAGCAGTACCCTGTTTTTGGAAAGAAAAAGAATAAACTGAAGAGATTGAGTAAATAAACTAAGGATCATGTACCCAATATCCGTGGCATTAAATCTATTTATTAAACCCTTGTGTTGTAGTACTGACAGTCACAAATCTTGGGGCAATATGTAACAACATTATTACATGATGAAACACCAGTCTGTAAGCAAATTTTCTGTCTCTGCCACTTAGAGTTCTGACAGTGCCCATTAAAAACTAAGGACAGGAAATGTTTGTAAGTAATGTAAAAGAGAAAACTGCATAACACAAGTAGTGTAGGCCTACAGTGGTACATCCAATATTATTAACTGCGGTAATCTTTTACAGAATGAAACAGAATTAACTGAATGAGGAGTTCATGTTTTGTTTCTCCATCTACTTGACAGTTAGTTTTAATGGCACATTTGATTTTGACAAACTCCATGCCAGCTTTATTTACATCTCCCCCCCCCAGTAGTAATCCTATATGGAATTTTTTGCATTATTGTGGTAACTGAACACCTGTGAGTAAATTTTCTCATTCCAGTTCAGATATAACTTCACACCAGAACTTACAAAACATTTTGGGAGGGGGAGCAGATTGGCATCTCAAGCAATGCTACACTGTGAAGAGGTCATGCACAAACAAGAAACAAAGTGGAAAGAGGAAATGACATGGAAGTGATCCTACTCTTTGTATTGCTAGACTTCATCACCAACAACAGAAGCCATGCTTTCATGTGCATCGTCATGAGAAAGTCACTTCCCTCCTGCTAGCAGCTACAGAACACCAGCAGGGTCCTCATAATCCCATGATAGATTAGCCCAGACCACATTCAGCTCTGTCATGAAGGAAACATCCATCATACCCTTTACACATACACACACAGACAAGTAACAAACAGGCACTAAGTGATAAAAAAACAGAAGAGACAGAGATTGAGAGATGAGAGAGACTGGTGAGAGACGGACCAGGAGGGTGTTTCCGGGAAGATCCCGGGGTCCGGGGATCTGACGGTGACCGCATCCCGCAGCAAAAATCAGCATCTGTAACACAACAGTGTGTCCACTACACCAAAGTTGCTCTCACACAAGTCGCTGATCCTGAAGGAAAAATCACATTTACAGTAGCTTTCTGAAATTTCCAGTAGTGTCTTGCTATTTATTCTTTCAATAATGTTAACTGGTAATGATATCACTATTTATTTTTTGCATCATACAAGCATCAAATGTGACTGAAATGTCAAATAGTGTTTGCCATGCATTACTGTAAATGTAGCTGCCTTTCAGGATTCAGAGAAGGTTGAGAGGAATGGCTGCAGAGTACTGCCATATTGACTCCTGACTGATTACCACACATAACATACAGTGGGATGCATCTGTTATTCAGAAGCACAAAAGAACTCACATAGCTTTCAAGTACACTATTTAAAACATACTGTGTAGCAAAAACATACACAGTTATAGTGAGAGATGAACTTCACTGGATTTCCCATGAGTAGTTATGAAGACACTTGTCGAGGAAAGAGAAATCACAATGCAAATAATCATTGTTACTGTAATAAGGAGAAATTTGTAATTTAATTTCATAATCATTTAATGCACAAACACAAGGTGGCATATTATTTATATAGAATTAGAACAACATGAACACAGCTAGAGCTACTTCCATTCAATCAGTTTGGTACCGCCATTACAACAGGGGCAGGTATTAATCCATGATTCCCAAACCATGCAAATGGAATTTCATTGTTCTGAAAGATTTCTTCTAGAAAATCCAGTGATTAAAATTAATACCAAAAAGCTTATCCTATCCCCAATAAATCTTTTATGGTGTGCTTCTTATCCAAGAACATGGAAAGCAAGATTTGTGAACATTTCCTGAATGTGGATTATTTTTTAAATAAAAAATGATTTTGAGCCTGAAAAGAATGTTTCCTCTAACTGTCTGCCATTAAAATGATTAAGCTTTCAAATTTCAGTAATTTTATAAATCTCTTGCATTGTATAATTTGTGGAGAAAATTCTGTGAGCAGAAACTTTTTCAGAGTTCTAGTGAGCCCAAGTGAAAATGTAGTGCAAGTTGACTAGTGTCATGACTCTGGATTCTAAACTGAAGCAAAGATTTATTGACATATTTATGTATTAAGTGTGTACTAATAAATTTTAGAAACTAAAATAAAATGCTAGAATGCAGGATGCTACACATGCAATAAGAATCTAATATCAGCATGACCTGAAATATTCTGCCATTTTCTGACACACATTCTTTAACAAGAAATTTTCCATTTCAGTTTCTTGTGTCTCATTCCTTTTGACATCATATATCTGCAGTTTTTAATACAATTCTATACTGATGTATTAATTTTATTACTTTTAACCCTTCAGCGTGGAGTGACGAGCACTGCTCTTCATGCTGCACTCTCTCACTCATTCGACTATATCTCGACAACAAAGGGAAAAAATATAATCGGAATGTGAAGCTGCCCCATGTATTGAAGAATGTTTCAAGGCATTCCACACCAAGTTAAATTTTTAAGTAAGATTTTATTGCATATTTGAAAAGC
>JGI20166J26741_11502585_pt1 | contig 12715 bp, 5 predicted proteins | sample TergutCu122P5_FD_26741 | JGI IMG/M metagenome (IMG submission 26741) | reverse complement strand
CTCCCCCTTTATCTTTCCTTCGATAACTTGTTTTAGAAGGCAGTTTCTACGTAAGATGTGACCAATCCAGTTAGCCTTCTGTTTTCTTATTTCGTGTAGGGTATTCCTCTGCTCATTGACTCTAAGTAACACTTCTTACACTATATGAAAACATAAAAGAAATTCATTTGCAGACTGGTCACATTGGGAAAGCTGCATTTATACACTGCAGCTCGAGAGAAAAAGGGAAGGAATGATCCAAGCCACATTCATCGCAACAAGAACCGGGCAGGAATTGTTGAAACACGGGCAGCAGTGTGTGCAGAATGTGGAGAAGAATTCTGTGGTGGAGATAGTTGTGGCGAGTTCCTGTATGAATCCTACACACGCACTGATATCGGAACTCTGCACATAGATCCTACTGGAAATGATGGTCCAAGTGGGAGGAGCTCTTCACCCAAAAGAGGAAAAAGGAAGTCTGGAAAGAAGAAAAAGAAGCAAAAACAATCAAGAAGTGCAAAAAGGAAGAAGAAAGGGAAGTTGAAAGGTGGAAATAAAAGTGCAGAAAAGGAAAAGGATTGATAGAAAGGATATCAAATCTTAGCTTAAGAATTGTGTTATATCCGTTGTACGTTTTCAATAACATACGGAAGAAGGGGTATGACCTTGAAATACTTACTTCAAAGGATGACCATCTGCAGAGTATGCAATAAAATTTTGGAGTCATTGGCTTAATTGTGGATATTAAATTTCACTTCTGCATAGCTGTTACCTTTAATTGGCTTTTACATTCCTTTGCTCACACATTTACATGACTCGTTATCATCACTTGGCTAAATATCATTGCATATACTCCACAGAAACGTCAATTATGAGCCATTCAGAAGAAGCTGTCATGAAGCATGTAATGAGTTTCAGAGGTTCCACCTTAATTAAAGTGTAACAATCAGTGCATACAGCACCATTAAAGAACAGCAATTAGTATATGAAGCGCCTTACTTAACATTAAAAAATGATTAATCTTTTTCACAGTGTATTTCAGAGTTTCATGTGATTCTCAGTATAAATGACTATTATTTCCCAACATATTAACTGGTATGTCTTTGTAATAGAGATGCAGCATGTTTTCTATGAAGTAAAGACTGAATTTTTAAATACTGCTTAAGTGTGTTTCATGTTTCAGAGCTTTAAAATAAAATTCCATACAACTTCTCAGAAATGATCACTCCATACAAGCTGGATAAGACTGGGCATGCGTGAGCATGTGTAGTGCTTTACTCATTGTAATTAAGCTTTGTAACTTTTACTGCAGATTATGTAAATGTACAAAATACAAGAAAAAATCATGCTTTTCTGTAAAATGCAGCTGTGTCTAGACAACTGAAAACTAAAATTAAATTCACCCACACGTTCAAATAGGGCACCATACTTTTCTTTATTTCTTTCAAATCCACAGTCATTCTATTTAAGAAAAGGATCACACCAAGAGACTGGTGTTTAACCATGTCTGTATGTGTATTTCATCTCCGAATCTACTGGACGCAGTTCAAGAATATTTTGTGTTGGGAATTAACATAAAAAGCTGCTGGCAGTCAAAAGACTAAGTGTTAACAAAGGAATGGCTACATAAACTGCATTTCAATTAAAAATATTGTTACATACATGTAAACCGATACACTATGTAGAAAGAAGCCTTATCTAATTGTTGTCAAAAATAAGGGATATCAACAACCCTCATATTTATTAGCAGATATACGCATTTCTTTAATCACCTCAAAAACTTTAAGACCCAGCATAAAACTGTACTGGGCAAAAAACATGTGTTTCAGTCCTGTCTACAATTTTTTTTCTGGAATATTTTTTGATCCCATAAATATTTTGTGACTTCTGTACAGGAATACAAGGTTTTCATACACACCAGTCATTAAAACCATCTAACAAGTTCAAATAATTAAAAAATTGCAGTAAAACTTCCTCATATCAAGTTCTAACAGCACCAACAAATGTTACGGTGTGTCATCCCCATTGTGTGTGTAACTAATGAGAGGGAGGAAAGTGTAGTCAATCAACACAACTAGTTTAGAAAGATGTTATAATAATGAAACTACATGTTTTGGCCTATAATGACCATTGTCAGGTTTCTACAACGATTAAGAAGAGTCTATATATCTGTGTGAGGACGTGTTGATGTAGAGATCTCTATGCATAGAGATCTCTACATCAACACGCCCTCACACAGATATATAGACTCTTCTTAATTGTTGTAGAAACCTGACAATGGCCATTATAGGCCAAAACATGTAGTTTCTTTATTAGAATATAACATCTTTCTAAACTAGTTGTGTTGATTGACAACACTTTGCTCCCTCTCATTACCAACAAATGTATTATTCTATATATTATGCATTTTACTAGTAATTTGCTCCTACACATTCCGGTGCAATCACCATCCTCAGGGAGCTAACACAAATGTTAGAATGTACAGCAATAAAATAGTTTTACAATAATAATGCTTATCAAATGTATAGATTTTTGTTAAATATACAGTCTTTAAAATGTTATTATAAAATATTAAGCTGTTTATGAATTGTTTAATTCATATTTATTGATAAAGTGATATTAATAGGTGCTTCAGACAGTTACGAACATACCATAGACTCTTAAGTGTAACGATGTTGTACATTTCCTAAACAGCATTGTAATTATGCATCTAGCAGCTGGTGCTAATCTTACTCTCAGATGAGGTTTTCACTCTGAGAAAACTTATTTCCAAGTTTGAAAAAAATTGAACCAGCATACGACAGTTCAAGTACCTCCCTACCATTTGTTAGAAAGCAAATATGTGTAACGACACTGGCCAAAATTAGATCAGTTACATGACACTCATACTTCTGTGTTGTCAAATAACCTCTAAGTTATCAAGTGTAAGTAAAAAATATTTTTGATTATGTAAGAATAAACATCAAACATTGTATCAAAGATATCAAGATGGCCAGATTACTGGCCGAAATATGTTGGTGAAGATATTACAATATAAGTACATCAATAAAATTTAAGTGCATTTGTTGGTTATTAATAAACTTTATACATCTAATTAATGCACGGAATATGGAACATATTAAAATAGTCAATGCTGCTCAATCTGATGAAGTTTATTGGTAAATGAATTCCGTTTAGTTTACAGTAACTAGCTACAGGTTTTGGCTTTTTACTAAAGCCATCATCAGGGCAAACCGTTATGAAAAGATATATATATATATATATATATATATATTGGGGCCTCAGGTAGCGTAGTGGTTAAGGTGCTGCACTACTAGTCGAATGGTCCCGGGATCGATTCCCGGTGGTGTCACTGGGGATTTTTTTTCCGTGGTACCTCTGACAGAACCATGTGCCCTGAGGTCAACTCAGCCCCTGAAAGTGAGTACCAGGGATTTCTCCTGGGGTAAAGGCGGTCGGTGCGTTTGGATGATGACCTACCACCCTTGTAGTGCTGAAACATCCGGAGCCTTAACCTACCTGGAACCCCTTGGGCCATCTCGGCCTGTCACAGGACACCTTTACTTATATTTATATCAATTCAATGTGGTAGTGCTCTTCATGGTGATGGCTTTAGTGCAATGCAGAAACATGTAGGTAGTTACTGCCAACAAAATGGAATTTGTTTACCCCTTAAGCTGTGTCAACTGAGTGAAAAGTACATACTCATATTACAAAACACAGTGTAATGCCACACACCAAGAAAATCCTGCAATGGTATTTCCAAAAGGACTGAATGAAGTACAAGGTATGGAAGAGGATGAGTACATGGTAAAACACAACTACCATCAAGAGACTATTGTTTCATGATATATTTTTCAGATTCAAATGGTCCCAAATGATACACAATTTCATAGCAACCAACCAACAAACATTGCAAACATTTTCCATATACTGTACTTTACCCATTACTAAGTGGGTTTCTTTACTGTAATATCTATTCTCTCAAATAATAATTAGAAGAATCAACGAATTCTTAAAATAAACACAACATCAACACCTCTATTTATATTCAAGACACAAAAAATCTGGCTGCACAACGTGAGTCATGTACAAAGCACTGATGAGCTGTGACATTATTGTAGGAAAAAAAAAATATTTCCTCCATTAAGGATTAAAACAAGTCCAATGGTTACCACTGCTGGTGCACTAAAGGTGTGGTTTCAGTGCATACACCAAAGCAAATGCCTTATGGCTTCAGCTTATCAGATTTTTTTATAATGAATTATGCATAGCCAACATAAGCACAACAAATTGAAAACAAATGTATATAAAATTAAAAAACAGCATAACCTTAAAGTAACACAAATTTCCAACCATTGCCTTTTTCTACTAGTACCAATAAATATCTTTAAGTATAGTTACTTAACACTTACAGTGTGTCCTCATATCACTTCATACACTATACAATATTTCCACATCCTTTGTATAAAATATTAGTATTAGTCCCCAAATCTATACACAAAACTGGAACTTCATATTTCACTTACAATCCATTATCTGGATATCATGTGTCAAACAGAAGATAAATGTATGAGAATTCAGTAGGCATGGAATATGAAGTTGACAGAAAGTCCTTATGACAGCCCAACAACACAACAGCACATTCAACTTGTCCAAAGCAAAGGACAGTTTAACTTATCATATTACTATGGAATACATTATACCCAATGACAAGCTCAAATTTAGGCAAAGTTAATACCTGAGAAGTTACTGCATTTCACCATAGCAACTGCTCTCTAGGCTGGCAATTATAAAATTTTGAACCTGTTCAAATGAAGTTGTGAATTGTTTTTACAAAATTATATGCAGTACACAGTGTAAAATGTAATAAGCAGCAATCCCAAAATGATTAACTTAGGAAAGAATCTTATTTTCTGTATTTACTCCTAGATGTACATGCAATATAAACTATTTTCACTTCTTATTAATTTTGGATAAATCGTGATCATAATTAGGTACGTCTTTGGCCTATGCTTAATACTGCTGGTTAAGTTAAATGGCATCAACATTTCTGTAGCTTCTGATGTGTTCAACATTCGGGCAAAGGTAGAAGCTAAAGCTGTGCCAGCGCTTAACTAAGCACCATGCCATGACAGCATACCGTGGAGTTGGGGTGCATTCTTAACCTTGGCACTGGATGGAAACGACTACACTTGTTACCTGTCACATGCACAACTTGGAAAGGAGATGTGATTCTTTACTGAAGCATAATACAGACTACAGGCTGATTTTTGTAAATGAAGGGCTTTACCTGCTCTTCTCAGTAATACAGTTTACACATGAATAACATCCAAAATTCAAAAAAATTCCACAACAAAACATTAAACTAAGTTTAATTTGTATGAAGAATATTATTACAGTAAAAAATTTAGCTACCAGATTGTTTTAGACATGATATGAGCAGTATATCTGTTAAAAGGAATAATTACAACACCGTAAAAACTGTTAACAAAAAATAACTTTTCTGTCTATCTACTTTCATTTCTTCCATATGACTGTTTATTGCTTGTAATGCATATGCATATATATATATGAGATTAAAAATACATAGCCATTATATATGTAATGCACGATTTAAAATCCAGTAAACTTCTGTAAAACTGCCGATCCACTTTACAGTCTGGCCGGTTACCAGCAATATGATAGTGTGAACCAAGAAAAATCATAATTTTTGTTGTAATCTGTGCCATTCTGTAGCAACTTAGGAGACAATTCAGCAGGAACCTGCCTCAGTTGTAACTTAAACTGAGGGTCATAAAGTTGTATTTACAAACATGACATTCATACTACATGGGCACAGCAAATGAAGGAAACATCTGCCGAGGTACCACTATACAATGTTAGGCTTGGGAGTGAATTTTTTACCGAGAGAACCCAAGTATTCAAAATCCGAAACCAACAACTATATAACTTAGCATACTAACAGCATATATTAGCATTAAATAAAAACAGCATGAACCAGACTCAGAAGCAGTATTATCTCAAAATATAAATAAGGAAATATCAGGAAATTCACCAGGGAGAAAATGTGAATGTGTCTCTTTTGTTTCATGGAAGTCAGTATCAGACATCAAAGAGTCTCTATGTAAAAGTTTTCACACCAAGTTATATTGGCTGCTTTTCAATAATGGCTAATATAAAGTACAGAAATTCCAGTACAATTGAGACATAATTCCTGTGAATTTATGTAAATGGTGGTTCATGGATTGCAACTGGTACAGACAGCATGGAAACATCTGAGAATCTATTGCTACTAACAGATGGAATCCACACATATGGTCTGAGGTCTTCACGGTCATGTAGATTCATATCATGGTCTTCTGGGTTATGATACCATGAACCAAAATCGTGTCATGACCCATATATATGTAATCCAGCTCATATGTAACAGAACAATGATACAATATGCGAGCAATCACATCCTACTAGCTAAATGCAATGTATTATAAATTATGGCACATATATGTATCACCAAAGGGACATCTATGAGAATGTGTGGCAATGGTATTCAAAGAGTACAACTCAATTAAGTATCAGAATATGGTACCCAGAATGTCTAAATTCAGACCATATAGGGATGTGGAAATAAAATAACTCCTCTCACAACAAAATAAATTACATTATTAACAAAAATTTTATCAGATGATATCAGGAACAAAAACAATAAAATGCAACAGCAAAATAACATAAACTGTGATACTGGCTAGTGAAGAATATATATTTAACAAAAGGACAACAGAAGACTGTAAGCAGTGTAAGTGAAATTGGCAGTTTTCACAGCAATTATATTGTGTACATCTAGGTTATGACGGCCAGCCTCCAACATTTCACAGTAACCTGCCGTCTACATTTTGAGGCTCAAAATTTCCTCCGAAACATTGGTCACCACCGTCCATTTCACTGTCATAATCCTGAAAAGCCATAACAAGCAAAAAGGAGGGTTCAACAAAATGTCCTGGGTATAGCTGGAGTGCTTCACCAATGCAGTGCAGAGGAGTCTTAAATGTCTGTGATTCACTGGGACCAATAAAGCCATCGTAAACATCAGATTAGATGTCAATGTAAAATGCCTATTTTGTCCCAAAATATTATGAAACATCATCACAAAGATACAAAATAACACCAGAAACTATAAACAGCATTAGTTCATTTTTACTGAAGTATAAACATTTTTTGAAAGCATAATATACATTAAACAAGTGCCAGGAAAGTCTTATTCCATAAACCATAAAAGAAAACCAAACTCAATGAATGAACAAGAGAGCATGACTGAGCTAACAGAGATATGTTTTACAGCAGAAGAGTGGGGGAAGCTAACTCATCAAACATGTGGTCTCATCCTACTTCACTAGAACCAGTAACAAAGGTTGGAATAATGTTATTAAAACTGATCACAAAAGGTCAGAATCCAGAACATCAGATGTCACAGACTTCCAGGCTCTTCTGCTTGAAAAACTGATATCTAACAAAAGAGGCCACTAATAATACATTAATGGAATGAAGATAAATAGAATTCCGAAGCAGGCACTGGAATATAAAGCAATGACATGAAGGTGACAAAGACGAGAAGCAAAAACAAATCACATGCAAGCAGCTTAATGTAATCCCGCAGAGTTTGACACGATGAATAGCACTTAGATTAGAAGCCTATCATCTGTACAGTACAACATGAGACACAAAGTACCACTAATTAGAAAACCCACAACTGTTATACGGGGCCATGAATCATAAAAACATTTGGAACGAAAGTATGATACCATATTTATTTCATATTCTGCTCCATAATATAACCCATGTTCACATGAAGTCTTTTATTCACAACACGAGAATAAAATTCACTCCCAATCTATTTTAATGACATATACTACCTTATGTTCTTAAACTATCAGGTTTAACATATAAATTTACAAACATCTCAGGTACATATAAATTAAGGTATAACAACTAAGTCAAATTCTTTGCACCAATGTGTTGGAAAATAATGACAAATTATTGTACATCTGCACATATAGTAAGCAAAACTTTTCAAACATCAAACAACAAAGCTATTCAAAAATTATATAAAAACAATGACATAATTGACATGCATTTTGATATAACAAAATCTGACCTGTTATCAAAATGTAAATCAGAATAACAGTTGTATCCTTCTATTCAACAATACAATTTTTGTTAATCTGCTGTTACATCATGACTCATTCTGGCATGTTCTTCAGACATGCTGTCACTACTCTGCTCAGAAGTATCATGCAATGACCTGTTCACCAATGCATACCAGTAAGATCATGTTTCACTAACAGATGATAAAAGACACTACTCTCATCTGCTCCTTCTTTTGAATTCAGAATGTTTATCGTCACTTCACTGGCATTTAAAATGAAACGTGAACTTTTACATTAAAGAAGACTCATTAGATAGTAATTTCTATGTTGTTATTCTCTTCTATTTGAACATGTCTAAAGATCTGCTTCACAACTGAATTATTGGGAAAAGCACTTTGCAAAATCAAATTTGCCAGACCACACTTATCAACCGCTTCATTTGGAGGCACTTGTGGCATACCAAAATACTAGAGACCATGCAATGAGAGACAGTGAATTCTGAGATTCTCAGAGGTATGGAGCTGAGGATTACATTTTTCTGGGATATGATGCTGTATAACTGGGTAATCAGCTCCTAGCATTTCGAGGTAGCCGTTGAAGATGCGGCAACCAAGTTGCTTCTAAATATCATGAACTGATTAACCAATTACCCACTGATGCAACAATATATTACAGAGGAAAGAATTCTCAGGTAAAGGTAACTGTTTCAGCAGACAACCAACCTAATAATTTTAGCAGTAGCAATACGAATATGCAAGTATCTGGTGAGAAAAGGAATGATATGCCAATGGAAAAGTTGTTCCAGGACCAAAAACTACTTTTATAGCAACCAGAGAGTACAAACAATGTCAACTGTGGATGAAAGAAATGTATATGGTATTAGTAAAATAATACTGAAGGAGGAAAACTGCAAGTACTTGGAGAAAAAGCTGTCCCAATGCCACTTTGTCCATCACAAACACACATGAAAATGAAGTTTCACTACCCTTATACTGTAACTGAATCAAATACACTTCACTTCCAGTCATTAACATAAGAATTTCAAGCATTTTATTCAACACTGATAGGAGTGGTGCAGATGTAAATAAGGGTAATATTTTAACCATAAATATGTTAGCTAAACTTCTCTGAGCCTTCTGTAACTGATACTTAGTTCAGGAGTAATTTAACCCTGTTGCGTCTTCTGCTTCACCAGCATCGAACATTTTAAGGACTAACGATGACAATCTGTTACCGGATGCACTGGTGAGTGGCGCAGCATCAAATGTGTCAAAATCGGGCACTAACAGCAATGGTCTTGACCCTCAACCCTTGACTATTGGGGTGTAAAGACAATTTAAACCCTGGGCTTTCATATGTTAACCAGATTTATCAAATATCATATAAAGAATGGTGTAAATGCAGTAACAATGATGTTATAAAAACAATATGTCTTTGCATCCCTTACTGATGTGTCAACGTGAAAACAAAGGACACAATAAAACTACGACACTGCGATTTTCCAATTCATCAGAAGAAAGCTGTAAAGCACACAATTTTTTTGTTGTGTCATCTATACATCTCTCAAACCATAAGGTTAGTTCCCTATTTAGGTACACTGTATATAAAACACACACACACACTAACATATGACTCCGTTAGCCACTCGTAACTTTTGCGTGTACACCAAAATCCACCACTGTAAAATTCTGTAACACATTTTCTAACTACATAGAGAAAAAGCCGCACTACCTAAAATAAAACACATAAAGGAAAATCTTTTTTTACAGATATAAATTATTTCCCCTCCACCTCTTTAGAACAAGAAACTGAACATCACTGCATGATTAACGAATGATAATTTAGTCAAGGCTGTGCCAATTTCAGTTGTAATAAAACAAAGACCAGTCCTTGCTTCTAACAATATTATCTACTACCAAAAGATCAAAAGGATGGATAGGGCACGGCAAGTTGGAAGACAGTAAGAACAGTATGAATAAAAATGTTTTAAAAATTATCTTACACTCACACACGCAACACATATGCACCCTATAATTAAGGTATCCAAGTGAATACACTTTTTCATAATTTCTTGTTCTGGTACTTCTTCACTTATCCAATAAACATCCTGTGTCATTCCAAAGGTACAGAATAAATCAGAAGTCCTGGTATGTCTCAAGCATTCAATTGGTGCCAAGACTGACTCTGCGACATCACTAAATTACATCAAAATTTAAAATACATATATATATATTTATTTATATATTTTTAAAAAGTTATTGATCATTGATAACCTCTCTACATAATGAAGAGTTGAGAAGAAAAGAGTGATACATTAGGACCAAAGTGGAAAATGAAATACAAATTTTTTTAATGCAACTTATACTGACTTCTTTCACAACATTCAAAATTCGCAATTCTGCTCTGGTTACTAGGTGTCATCCAAATGGTGCAAAAACAATCTATTGTCACAACTACAGTGGAACCCTGACATCTGGTTATGGAACATCTTACACATAGCATCAGATACTTTGTGATATAGATTAATTCCTGTTAGCTGTAACATTATACTCCTCAGTTAGAAAAACATTAATTTATAAAAACACAAATTACCTTTCATGGTGTTATAACCGAGTTTGACTGCATTTTACCCCTTGGCTACTGTTTAATTCTTAAAGTGATCACTTTTTTGGCACCATTAGGGCAAATAACAAAAACCTGTCTGCAATATATTCATCAAGCCGTTATAACAAACATGCAATTTCCCAATTTCAGTATAGCTTCTTTAAGGAAAACCTCACTGAACGATGGACACTATTACTACTGCATAACATCACAAGAACCAGTATTTACTGATTCATCGCACAATTAGGTGCAATGCGTAAAGCTTGAGAAAACTGGTAAAACCAAAGCAAATCCTTTTTGCATTTTCAACCTCTTAAGACACTTCATTCCTGCAAAATATCCCTAAAAATTGCCTTCTGTCTTAACACCAGGTGGTGACTTGTTACAAAAGTAGGCTATTAAATCTGTAAAAATGCCTTCTGAATTATAGGGTGCATGTTATCAGTTGTAACGTCTTACAAGGCAGGAAATATGACGTAATTTCTTTTGTCCTACCATGTACCATTTTCATATTCAGTTCTTCATATGTGTAAACTGTATGTAAATAACTGAACATATATCTGGAACAATATGATCAGAATATTTTGTCCAATAACAGAGAAATACATATTGCACGCACGCACGCGCGCACACACACACACACACACACACTTGTAATGTTTCTATAGGCCTCTTGCTACACAAATAAAATAATTTTCACAACAATGATTTAAGAGACAACAAAACAAAAATGTCAATACATACATTGTTGCTTGGAACCTTTCGGATCGATGCAGTCGGGAGGGTGCAACAAATGCACTCAATGCATATTAGGTGCAAATTCTTTTGTATAAATCAGTTACTGTAGAATCAACTATTAGCTGTAATGCAAATATTATTTACAGCCTCCTCCCCAGCTTCATGGCATGGAATTTTGGAAAATACATACATATATTATGAAACTTTTGCATCAACAATTCATGCACTGTCAAAATCTAACCTGGTATGGGGCCAAACAGGAACAATTCCCTCACTTATCTTCCACCCTTTACAGACAACAACTAACCTGAAGGATATTTATGGACACAGCTTGTACTGAGCAGTAAACACATTATGCCTTAATTATAAAAACCAGTCAGTTAATGACATATAGGAAAATATAGGAAAACAATCACTGGTCATTCAGAGATCCATAAAAATAACAGAAATATACTGCATAGGCAGAATGTAGAATTTCTGAATGTTAAACCTAGTTGTAAATAAAGTAATCAGTGGGCCTTAGAGGGTTCAGCACAAACATGTTTGATTAAGTTTGCTGAAACTTCAGAAAGCCAGCAATGGAACAAAAGTGTTACTCCAAACAGTGCAACTTCTTGTGACTTAAGCATAATATTACATTTTACGTATCATGCGATATTTGAGAGCATCACAGAAGTGAACATAAAGGTTCCCACAAAACGCTGACACCCATTCACAACACTACACTGGTTTCACACATTAGAAAACTATAAATTGTTTAATTATCAATACAAAACCCTTTGTCAATTAGCACTTGATTAAAAAAGTGTGGCTACTAACGAATTATGGCTCAAATATTACAGGTATCTTGAAACTTCAATACATGCACATAACCAGAGAAAAAGATATTATTTATTTTAGGAACAGAATGATTTGTCAACACCAAACTACATACAATCCCTGAGTTGAACAGGACTTGTGATTCATGAGTACAAAGCGTATGCCATCTACAATCACACTGCACTTTATGCACCTTTAAGGGTAAAGTGCCATGAGACAGACACTTATTCTCATATATCCAATTTGAAATTACTGTTATAGCTAATATGTATATATAATATTATATATGTAGGGATACATATAGTTACAACTTGTATATTTTTTTTGATGTGATTTTGACTGTGCATCATCATTAATATGTGGAAATAAAATGCCAACTAGATGCAACAGAGGTTTTTATTGCAGATCTTATTGCTTGCTCAACATGTTTC
>JGI20166J26741_11502474_pt1 | contig 12716 bp, 4 predicted proteins | sample TergutCu122P5_FD_26741 | JGI IMG/M metagenome (IMG submission 26741) | reverse complement strand
CCCCCCTCCAAATCAAACCACAACTCACGATTCATAAAGCGATATTTCTGTCTGTCCAGTCGCTAACAATACTAATTCGCCAGCATATAAGTTGGCCCAATTCCTTCGTAAAGCACTCGACGAAAATTTAAATCTCCCTAACGAATTCATCACGCTCAATTCGACGACGTGCTTCGGTTTCTGTAAAAAGCCATCAGTGGGCAATGTAAAATACTCAAGAAAGGCTACCACACACACCACATTAAAACATTTCTTTTTCACGCAGTTTAAATTGCTATAGGTGTTTTGGGAGCCGAAAGTAAATACAAACAAAACAACAGACAAAATACATTGAAAGGTATGTTTACAAAAATGCAGTGAATGAACGTCATATGGTAGTTCAAGAAGAAGCGTGATAGCGAAATTTTATTGACTAATTACGTAAAGACTGCAGTGTGAAGGGTATATGTGCATGCTTGCATGTCTTTATGTGTGTTTGCGTCGTTAAATTTCCATCTTGCCGCCTTCCGATCCATAACCAACCACCTTGCAGGCAATGTACTCGTAATTGTTCTTGGTAGCAGATCCTACCGCGGTTCACGCATGGTCCAGTGCATCTCAGCCACCCTCTCAAAGTGATCTAATATACAATGGCAGTATTTCCCAACCTGTGGGCCTTGGACTCCGGGGAAAAGAGGAATCATTCCATTGGGCCTTCAAATATACCTTTTGCAAAATGACTACAAAATATTTTCTGCAAATACGATATTATTTTTAAAATTGTTGTGTTTCTGGTGGCGATGAGTGCGAAGTGAATTCATTTACTGTGTTTACTGACTGCATAATTAACTACGTAACTCCACAGAATAAAGTTTTGATTCTAATTTATATGCTTGTTACAGGTTCAGGGTGTATGGAGTACAGGGTACATCCCAACTGGAACAAGATTTGGACCTCTTGTTGGTGAAGTCTATGCCAAGGATGCAGTGCCCAACACTGCTAACCGGAAGTACTTTTGGAGGGTATGTTTCCTGTAACCCACTGGATATTTCCAGCATGCCATGCAGTTGTCATGTTTGTAAATATTATCTATTCAGTAACTGTAGAATGGGAACTTGTATGTATAAAGTTTTGCTCAGAAAAGAGTAGTTATGAAATGCTGGAAGTCATTTTAACATAAATTTCAGTATATATATTTGTTATTCATGTCAAAGCTGTATCGACTGTAGAAGTTACATGGCATGCATTTAAATTGCGGGCCAGTTGTAGGTGAGTTGGTAAGAATGCTAGGAAAAGCGTGCGCCATTTTTGGGCACTGGCATTGCATTATTTTGTAGGACTGGTGTTTGACGTTGGGGTAGATCAGTTGTTAGTATGAATGAAAATGAACTCTTGTCGGTTGTTTATAGACAGAACTGAGCAAGTTGGTTCAAACAGTAATGCTACTGACATGTTTTTGGAGGTACCCAGTTTAAATCTATGCTGGGCCACTGACTACCCTGACTGAAGTTTTTCGTGATTTTCCTCAGGTTCACTGGAAAGTTTTCAGGATAGAACTTCAAATTAGTCCGAAACCTCTCCCTTCATTATGCCTTCCATATCATAATTTATTAGTAGCAAATCATATGATGAACCAGTAAATGAAATGCAACTATTTATACTGGACTGGACCCATTTCACTCTAAGTACTTTGGCTTTCCCTGTCATACTGCCACAGTTCCATACTTGCCCTGACATGTAAACAACAAGCATGTTTATGACCTCAACCTTCATTTGGACTTTCATCTTTGGATTGACACTTCACTGGATTTCAGACTACTTTTATTTGCTTTGTTGGTATTAACAAGTCAAGATAGATGGCTCTGTTGGAATGAAAAGGGAGTGAGCATTCTGCTGATACAGAAAGTGGAATATCACCACTCTTGCACTTTTGTGGAAGAACTATTTAACTCATTTTGACTTTTTCAAGTCAGTTTTTCTGATGTGAAACACGAAAGTGCTGGAAACAGGTGTGAAAAGAAACTCCTTTTACCATGCTCTGAAACACCTTCCACATTCACATTTTCAACCAAAGTGTTTTGTGGGTGGATGGTACAAGATAAAAATAACAGGGTTAACAGTTGACTAGTTGGAGAAGGAAATGTGTGTTGGACACATTCCCTTTTTCAACCAAACAATTCAGTTTAGTTCCTGTACATAAATTATTTAATACTTTTCTTGTAATATAATTTATTTTGTATTTAAAGATTTATTGTTTAACTAGCATACTTTAAATTCTTGCAAGACTGTATAACTTAATTTCATAATTTCTCATTTAATTCTTTAAAGCAGTGAAACCTGTCAAATTGGCAATTTGTGTAAGTTGAGCGTATCATATGCCCCAAATGTTGACTGTTTGTTTTGATAGGGAAACAAAATTCTGTAATGTGCCCATTGCTAACTGAAACTTTATCCTGTCAAATTATTCCAACCATTTTATACTAGCACATTGTGTCCACAAGTTAAATTATATAATAGTCCAGTAATCCTCAGTATTACTGTTCTTTTTGGTATCTGACACTAAGGTGCAAAATTCTGGTTTACCACTTAAGATGAATGAATGTCAAGCATGAATGGGCATAACAAATGGTAATTTTTTGCAGAATAGAAATAAATTACTTCCTATATTTGTGCTAGCTGTCTGTTTCTCATATTGTATATCACACAAATACTGCATTTTTTGGGTTTGTGTTACATTCTCAGTTGTGTATTCAGAGGAAGACATCAGTCACATGGCCCAAGTCTGATATCAAAACATGTAAAGACAAATGTGCTAATGTAGTCTACACTGAGCCAATGTAGCATAACTGAAAGTGTGTACAATTTTCAAAGAGTACAGACAAAAGCTTAAGTACGACCTTGTTGACAGGCACTAATGTCATGAAACATCAAGGAAATAACTTCTGTATTTTTTCTTTATGTAACCAGCTCTTTTATGAACACATGTGGCCAATACAGACAGGTTTTACTGTAATAATATTGACTTGTGGTGTTTTTGGGTTGCACTTCTTACATATTCATGTCTTCTGTCTTATTTTCATGTCACCTTCTAACATGTACAATCAGGTGCAAATTAAAGAAGAACCAAGACAATGGCCAAAGGTACTTATACTGATTTATATTTTATATAGAATTTACTTTTAATCTGTTTGTCATACTTTTAGTAATTTTATTTCATATTCCTCTTTGTACCATTAATATGGAAACCAAGTGTCTTTAGTTCTCAGTGCCTTGTACTAGGTCTGTGCTCTTGATGTCCTGCATGAGTGGTATTCCTTGATTTTGGGTTCAGTCAGTATCTAATATTGACAGAGGTTTTGTGAATGAATGAATGAATTAATGACCAAATGACTTCAATATTCCTTATCACTTCTACTGAAAGTTATTTTTGTGGCTTCTATTTACAACAGAAGCCCATCTATCAGTGAAAAAAATTATTTCATAAATATGGGTGTGTGTGTGTGTGTGTGTGTGTGTGCGCGCGCGTGCGTGCGTGCGCGCGCGCGCGCGCGCGCGCGTGTGTGTGTGTGTGTGTGGCAAGTCACTATACAATTGTACAAAATAATTCTTCCTTCATGTTCAAATATTCCATGTCTTACATGCCTAAGACTAACAGAGTGTTAACTGTCTCAGTCCAAGTCTCAGCTCTTGATAATATTTTGATGTATAGTTATGTTAATAATATATGTCTCTATTTTTCACTACCGTATTGGAGGAACATCAATTTCTGTTTCGTATGTTTCATACTTGGGAGGCCCTGGATTTAATCTCAGCTTAAAGACTGGGCTACCTTCACTGAAGATTTCCATTGTTTTCTTCAGACTGTCTGTGCAAATGCCAGGATATTATCTCAAATTATGCAATGAACATTAACTTCCACACCTCTCCTGGCAATTTGTCTCTTATCTTCACATCAGTCAACACTGTACAATGTCAGACACTGAAAACACTGTTAGAGAAATAACGAATAAATACTTGGAAAAGTACAGGTATATCTTGATTTATGCTATTTGTTTGATTTCAAGTGTACCAACCCCTGTGTTAATCTCCTCCTAAATAATTTTCCTATCAAAATGTGGCTGAATCAAGATTTCGTCTACCAAGAACAGTTTCTTCCACACCGTTGCAGGACCTAGGTTGTCCCAAAGCATAAATAAGAAATTACCACTACACGCTGTGTAACAGCCCAGAAGAGCGTAGTTCTCAACCGGTTTCTTATCCCAGTCAAGAGAGGGTGTAAAAGTTCTCAGTAAATGTTGTTGTTGAAAATCATCCTCAAACTCTGCCGTGTTAATATCTAATTACCACTTCTCTCCATATTTTGAATCCTGGATCAGCAGTAATTGAGTCAGTTCTCCATTATTTAAATCATGTTGTAAAACAATTTATTTGGATTTTTATACATATACATTTTACAATTTGAAGACAAAATACTGCAACAGCACAATGGAAATGCATCATATTAACTTCAGCTCTCTGTTTCAAAAGGTTCTCATTTATCAAATTTCTGGACAAACCAGATTCAGCTCACAATTCATTTTCTAATTTAACATGATGTGCTATATAGCATGTTCACAACTTTATATCTTATTACTGTAACAATTGAAGCATATGTGTAGTGCACTTTTCTTTATTAAAACAAAGTTTCAAAAAGGTTTTAAATATTTTGGCATAATATCTTTCCCTGAAGATGGATGAAAGAATGGTACATGTAGTTTTAATTACCTGACCCTGAAGATGAAGGAGATAAGATTCTTCCAAACGCTGTAAACTGTTTGCTAATCCACATGGCTCAACATCCCAGAAGACTTAGATTTTCAGTCACAATTTAGGAATAACTGATGTTAGCAATAGAAATCATGTTTCACCTGCCGCAGCCCACAACCATTTCTACACACTCAAGCAAGGAAATAAATGCTTCGTAGTATTTCCTTCATCTGGCATGGATATGTACTGCTTTGTTGACAGATGTTAACAGATGAGTGAATTATCAGAAAAGTGGATGAGTGGATAGAAGGATAGATCATATATTACATAACAATGCTTTATCAACTGCAGCAATTATTTAATATTAATACAAAAGATTATGTTCAGTAAGATTCACAGGACTGTGGACGAGAGAGTTGTGGCTTATTTCAAGACACTGTCCCAGCATTCACTTAGAATGACTGAAGAAAACCATTCAAAATTTCCATCAGTATAGTCAACATATGTACCAGGTACCACCTGACAAATTCAAAAGTGCCACTGCTTGAACCACGGTGCTGTTCTTCATAACTGCATAATAATATTTACCGTAAGACTGCTTATTTCTTAACGCAGGAACATTTCAATGGAACACAGTTTGTATTCTTGTGCTGTACGATATATACCTCTGCACTTTTGTCATCTTGTTTTATTTCCTGGAATATTATTTGCTTCCACTTTTAACTAAATATTCAGTCTGATGATGTCCCACGTTCTGCAGTCTGGATATCACTGGATGCTGCAGCCCCTTTCTTAAGTGGAAGCTCAAAATAATTCACTTTCATTTAGCCATTTGGAGTGCAAGAACAACTGAATATCCTTGCAAGCTATTTAATGTACACAGATGTGGTAGTGCAGGAACATCATTAACAAAGGCACAACATTTACCCTTAAAGTACAATTATTATCTATGTGTATTCTTAAGATTCTGGGGTTAATTTCTGGGGTTAATAATAAACTGCAAGTATACGAGAACTTCTCTGTGTCTGACAATTTCCATCTACACCAATACAAAGCAGTGTCATAATCTGATTGTCAGTAATGCAGGTTATATTATTTGTCCAATAGAACTACATTTTGAAACACTTGTGGCTACTCTGTATCCAGTTATGTAAAAAGTAAAGTTGTCCCCATGCAAGACATGAAGGCATGGAGAAGGAACAGAATTGTAGCTGTACTTATTCTTCGCTGTGGTGCTAGATGCTCCAGGTGATTTACCTCAGAGGAAAGAAGCTCAGACTCAGTGAATGAGAGACTGAGTGGGCTTCAGAACTGGTATGAATATTTTGGAGAACAGAAGGATTTTGCTTCTTCCAGGAATCAAAATACAAAACTGTTTATTGTTGTTGTCTGTACCCTTACCTTTCCTAAAGGTAACTAACTTCTCTACTTCTCTCACTTGTGTTTCACCTCTAACACTGTACAGTGCACCTCCCAGTATTTTTGGCAGATTTAATTTGCACGACATTACCGTGGTACACTTGACTGCACTGAGCATTCCTCTTATGGAACCCGAACAGTATGGTGATTGGCAGGTGAAAAATTGGAATGAATGTGTTAGGCAGCATTTGTGGGCTAATCAAGGAGCTACCCTGGCATTTGACTGGGAAAACAATGTAAAAATGCTTGTTAAATATAGCTGATGTCAGATACAAAATTCAAACCAGGCAACCCCCTCAAACTATAAGTCTTTAAGCATTACTGCATGAGCCAGCTTAATTAATTATTTTCATTGCTACTGATCTTGGTTTCCGAGTTTATGGGTTCTTATCTTCTGTGGATGTTTCATGATGGTGGTGTTTGTGGCTTCCATAAAACTTTGTGATATCAGGGTGTAGAAACAGCCCAAAAAAAAATATAAGCCATTTTTACTGTGGTATAAGTAACCAATGTAACAGTAGCAGTGGTAAAAAACTGTTCTTAGTGGTTGATGTGGTTTGAATAAAAATATTTTAGTTCATTGGCCAGTAAATGAACAAAATTTCCCAGTTATCAGCCAGTAGAAATTTGCTGCCAAAAAAAGCCTAGTAAAATGGCAGTACAATTCACCATAGAATCCCAAGAAGGGAACAGACGTTAAGACATTATTTCTGCTGAGCTGTTCCAAGGACAAAATATAATATTCATAAAAAATGCACATCATTAGAAACCGAGAGTCCTGAATTCAAACCCTGTCCAAGTGAATGAAAATGTTGAAATGAGGGAATCATTGTATCTACACATTTTGATACAAGTCTTCAATTATCTATCATGACAAACTGTATCCAACTTTAAAACAATGCACAACACAGACTTCATCCTATACAATTGTACAAAAAGGTAAACATGATGATTTTCATTCTTTATTAATCAAGTCAGCATTATTATTGTCATATGGCCAGCATATGTCTTGTTGGGTTCACAGGTTTACAAAGACAACGAGCTTTTCTATTATATGGACGGTTATGATACCAGTAAGTCCAACTGGATGCGTTATGTCAACCCAGCATATTCTTCAGCAGCACAGAATCTTATAGCATGCCAGTATAAGGTATGTAAAATGAACATTAATGTAGTTGTCTGAAGCAGAGTACCTTCAAATGGAATAAATACTGTGATAAAATACTACTCATGTTCTTTCCAGTTTCAGAAAGGCCTCTTAAATGCTTCAAGCCAAGTCACTTATCTTAATTTGAGGAAATGAAAAATTTATTACTAAAACTTTATTTCTCAAATTTTCAGACCAATATTGAGCATTTATTTCAACCCAATAAAAAATGACATTGGTAACACAAAATTCCTAGGCTCAGCAAGGTGGTTCAAAGTAAAGATCACAAAATTCTACATTATTGCATTCACAGTTTTATATTTCATTTCCAAATAATAATAATTAATGAGGTTGATCTGATGTACTATTCATACATTAATTTTGACATACGCAATAACTGTTGAATATTTCGTTCTCATAATTTTTTTATTATGCAGTAAAGGATTTTCATATCAGAGAAATGTAAATGTAGTATTTGGTTATGTATCATTCATTTAATGTAGTATTAGTCACAAAAGTGAAAAAATTATGAACCTGCATGACCTTCCAAACCAAAAGTCTAAAGATGAAGACCAAGCCAGGTTAATGCATAAATTTCTGGCAGCCAACATTGCTCCTCACCACCACAAATCCCAAGCCACAAACATGATTCAGAACCTTTGTAAAACTAGTGTATTGTTAAACTGCCATCCATTACTAAGGCACAAGACAACCTGGCAGATAGATGGCCCAAGAAAATGTAAAACAAATCCTGTTGCAAAAAGATATTGTGAGCCGTATTCTAATGAATTCGTAACCAACAATCTTCAGCGGTGAAGAGAAGTCAAGTCGCTCTACAGTATATAAATCTTACCTTAATATGTGATCGTTCAGACATTACAGTAACTTACTGTGATTTTGAAAACCTAAGTTCAATTCCTGGCTGTTGATTTCAGATTTTTCTGTTTGTCATGATATCTAGAACAACTCTGAATCCCAACCATTCTTCTGTCCAGTAGGTACAAAGGTCCCTGAGACAATACAACAATTGCCGACTATTACACAAATAGTGGGCCACACTTCATGTCTCTGAGGCTTAGTAGCAGTCTCATAAACCCCACTTTATTCAGAGACGCAAGATCACTGTGATGCGGAATGCAGAGAGAACTTTCATCAAAGGGACCTAGATTTACAAACACTCTGCAAGGTCTTAGGATTTGCATTTCAGTTTATTTCCTATAAGAGATTTGTTTTCCTGACAACTGTCAGTAGTGCTTAAGTTGCTGACTTATTTTGCATATGATTTTACACATGTACAAACAACTGTGTAAAACCTCACAGAAAAATATAAGCCACACTTGTACATGAATATCAAAAACACAATAAATTGACTTCTGTTTATACACTACTTTTTCTACTTGTCTATTATAACATTTATGTCCTAACAAGATGGATGTACAAATGCCTAAAATCAATCTTCATGGAAGCCGTCCCATTGTGTTTATTACTAAACAAACTACACTTATTCAGCCTAACACAACTCAGATTTATTATAATTCTGATTGATTACTTTTACATATGCACTACATGTTTCAACCCGTACTTAGGCCATCCCCAGGCATATCAATACGTACAAATGTCTTACAAAGGAAGATATTTCCATTTAATAACTTCCCTTCCAAAACGGAACACAGCCCCTTTTGTAATTAGAATTTCTTGAAGAGACTACTGTATTAACATGGTTAAGTCAGTTGCAGACATTCTGAGTTAATTAATGAAGAGTTTTTGTAAGGCTAAAGTACAGTAAAGTCCCTGTGCATGCCATAAAACCACCTGGAGTTTTGTGGTCATCTGCACACACCAGCTATGTCATCCCCAGTGTAAACGCTCTCAGTACCTATTGAAAAGAGGCTGAGTGGGCCCCAGAGCCAGTCTGGATGTTTCAGAGAACAGAATAATCTCTTACCCCTGCCAGAATTTGAACCACAACTTCTTGGTCATCCAACACATAGCCTGGCCATTATACTGTTCTCTCCGTTTCTGATTTACATTTTGCATCTGTATAAATTTTACAACTGCCATCATATTTTAAGCCTTCAATTTCAGCATAACTTGAAAATTTTATATAACAGTTTTTACTGGGAAGCAAGAAATTGCAGAATTGGTCTTGTGCTGTTGACCTTGTCTCTGTGTGTCTGAACAGATGAACATCTACTTCTACACCATCAAGCCAATCTTGCCAAACCAGGAGCTGCTCGTATGGTACTGTCGAGAGTTTGCCGAGAGGCTGAGCTACCCTCTGACTGGAGAACTGATGCTACAGAGGATACGTAAGGGACAACAGTACATTAGTACTGGTGTATGCAGTCAGTACATGAAGAATGTCTATCATGTAGTATTGTTAAGATTCATAATGTCATGAGAAGTTAAAATTTATTTGTTATACAGAATGTGTCAGGCAGACAACCAGAATACAGAAGATGTGATTACAATGAAATTTCTTGCAATACACCAGTAGCTACAAGTAGGATTACAGTGGCCACATATCCTATTTAGTTCCAGAATGTTTTTTTTAAAATGAAGGTATTTCAACTGCCAAAAGATTTCATAATGGGGTTTCCTACTAGTAATACTTACAGAAACAAATTCCTGAATTTAGATTTTAATCATTCTTACTATAATATGTGCTAGTCATTCCTCCAGGCTTTTTTGCTGCTTTTGCAAATCCACCTACTTCTAAAAGCCATCTTATTCATACAATAACTCTCAAACAAATAGTTTATAAGTGCTGGAAAAGAGTTCCACAGACATATAAGGGTGCTACTAAAATCTGTGTGGTGTTGTGAATGGCTGCAGGTCAGCAAGTACAGCAGCAATCCACCCTGGTACCCTCTGATTCTCCAGATGCCAATGAAAGCAACGGTGAATCTCCTGATAAGGACTGTCAGCTTGTTGGTGGCTATGAATCTCACCCTGTCCAGGTTGTGGTAACCCCTGGTAAGGAAGTGATGCACATAGGTGGCTATGAAACACGCCCAGCACAACTGACACCATCACCCAGTAAAGAAGTGGCAGGCCATGGTTATGAACCACGTCCAGCGCAACTAACACCTACAGATGGCTCTGTCCGATCAGATGAGGGTTACCACAGTAATGGCTATCATGATGATGGTTTTACACCTCCAGAGGACAGCAGTGATTCAGACAGCGACAACAATTATGTTCTGGATTTCAGGTCAGGTTCTTTCGTATTTCTTAACCATGTTGTCTAACTTCAACATATGTCAATGGGTCAACTATAGATATTCTCTTTGTATGCCATTGTGAGGCTTCCTAATGTTACTCTAGTGCTTGTAGAGAGCTATCCAGCAAAACAAAGAATAATAATTCACTTCCTCCACAATCATGCACAAATAATTATTTTAATAATTATTATATTTATTATGCATAAAAATTACATTAATTTTTAAAGAATATACAGAGTGAGCACAAATGATCTCTACTCTCTTTGACCATGAAGCAGTCAGACAATGTACCTCATCTGAACATTCAGCTATTAAACTAAAATGATTTGAACTTTTGGTATCTGTTACTTAATGTTTGAACGTTCTGATGTTTTTGCATGCCTTATTGCTTCAAAGTAAAATCTGATGCTGGTAAAAATCATTTGTGCTCATGATCTACATACCATCCACTGTTACAGATGCCTTACAAAATTGAGGAACTACTTACTTAAATTTGTAGAGTATACTTCCATGTTTATTCAAGTATGTCCAGCCAAGACCCTTAGGTACAGTATTCTTGTGTGAAATTAATAGCTCCTCCTTTCCCTCTTCACAGTGGCTTGTTTCAGATCCACAGAGTATTTTTCTCATGGACCTTATGCCTCATTTCTCCACCCATTGTTACGCACTGACGTGTGAATTCCTGAGTTTTCTTTGTGCCCAAAACATTAGTGTTTTTCACATCATATGTATTAGTCAGAATAATGGGCTCTACAATTCAAAGCTCTCTGCGGTTTCCAATAATGGAATCAGACGCCTTATTAAATATGTGTATTGGTCACAGTTGCATTTTGTCCTAGATATGCTATATTCTGCACCTTCTGAGAAGTACCATCTTTTGTTGTTCATTGTGTGACCTATTCTGTATATTTAAATCTTCCACATTGCCATGTTAGCAGATTAATGAACATGGTTTTGAAGCTGTGCATTCTTTCAAAAGTAGGGTATTGACTGCCTGAATAAACAGTATCAACGTTTCAACTTATCAACTTTGCTGAGTCATTTCTGTTGTCATCACCAACAGAAATTTCAAAGATTTCTGTTCAGTGCCAAATTTAGTTCTCTCTCACATCATTAAATGGTTTGCTCCCAATAATTTAGTTCTAAATTTCACTACAATGAATATAATAAAATTCATAGTAAAGAATTCATCACATTCTACATTACACACTGGTGACAAAGAAAAGTGTATAGAAGAGACTCTGAAAATGAACTTTCTTGGTTTACAACTCGACAACCACATAAATTGGAAGAATTGTATTGAGGAAATGATTCCTATGTTAAGCACATGTTATGCCATTAGGTTGATGGTCCATATCAGTAATATTAACACTCTCAAATCAATTTACTACACATACATGCATTCTATTATAAAATATGGAATAATAGTTTGGGGTAACTCTTCCAAAAGAGGGAAAATTTTCAGTTTAGAAAAGAAAATCGTCAGAAATATGGTTGGTGCACAACCCAGAAGCTCTTTTAGAAGTTTATTTGAACAATTAGAAATTCTGCCTGTTCCATGCCAGTATATACTTCCATTATTGAACTTAATTATCAATAATCAGAAAATTTTTCAAACAAATTTATCTATACACAACAGTAATTCAAGGAATAAGCATTTTTTTATAGACCAAATGCCAACTTATTTTGTTTTCAAAAAAGTACATTTTATGCTGACACAAAAATTTTCAACAGTTTACCACCTAGTGTGACAATCTTCAAGAATGAAAAGGCTAAATTTAAAGCAGTCTTTAAAAAATATGTAAGTAAAGGAGAAACCAACTAGATGCAACAAATAGTGATTTATTGGTAATCAATAGTATCTCAACATGTTTCGGGCAACTTTATGCCCATCCTCAGGAGATCCGACTGCATTCCACTGCCTATAGTTGTCTGTCCTGTTGTAGCTGTTGTGATGCTGGAGAGTCGGGTGGCAAGATGTGTGCACTGTGTGCCACCCGACTCTCCAGCATCACAACAGCTACAACAGGACAGACAACTATAGGCAGCGGAACGCAGTCAGATCTCCTGATGACGGGCATAAAGTTGCCCGAAAAATGTTGAGATACTACTGATTACCAATAAATCACTATTTGTTGCATCTAGTTGGTTTCTCCTTTACTTACTTATCAAAGATGCACGGTCATTCAAACATAAAGTTT
>JGI20166J26741_11502363_pt1 | contig 12717 bp, 7 predicted proteins | sample TergutCu122P5_FD_26741 | JGI IMG/M metagenome (IMG submission 26741) | reverse complement strand
GTCCTGTCTGGGAGTTGCTAGAGTGATGAGCGAACAGAAGGTGCCGCGGAGTGTGGAACAACGCATTGTGATCAAATTCCTCGTTGGAGAAAACGTCCCGGTCATATTTGAACCACCTTGTATATGCTCAACCAATAAATATTCTACATCTTAGATCTACAATCAATAATAATAGCCTGTAGACCTCACTTACTGGCAATTTTGTTGATTAAACATATTAAGCCTTGACTCCCACATTCCAGTAAATATGAAAGCCAAAAGCGTAATTTAGAACAAATGGCAACCACATTCTTACATCTTCTTAAAAGACGCAAAGCTCCATGTATGGGGAAATTATCAGGATTTTATAGCATAGAGTGAAACAAACGGCAAATCATCTCTAAAAACGAAAAAAATTAGCCTGGAAGCAGAAAACGGGAATTTTAGGAAAAATTTCCGCCTTAATGCATATTATATTCTGTTCTAACAATTTTGTTACGCACTTTGTTCCCGCATTGTAACCGTGAAGAATTCTGCTGCCAAAAATAAAAATAAAAAATAAAGGCCGACGGACGATAAGATGTAGACAGTACACATAGACTACCGAATACAGAGTGCAGGAAGATCAAAATAAGTGTGATTCAGGAAAAATGCACCGCACATGTGTGACAGAATCAAACGGCCACGAAAAAAGGCGCAATTATTTACTGAATATAAGCCAATAAAATTTCAATTACTCCTACATTTCGATAAATATTGAATGTTAGGTTGATCACGAATGTTGAATTGTACGATAACTAAAAGCAGCTGCCAATGACGTAATACAAGACAGACTTACCATGCCAACACAGCAATGAAGAGACTGAGAAGAATCGAAATCTGAAGGTACTCAACCTAGTTTACGACTCGTCAGTTTGCTGTTAGTCACATATTTTATCTAGCAGTTAATTGGATCAATAATTTGTCTTCTGACGCTCTTAATTTTTCCCCTCCTCCATTCGCATGCGCCCCTTACACCAGTTTTACTTTCATGTTACATACATATCCTTCTCAACGCGGGTAACAAAGGCTATGTTCAAATATTTGGCGTGCGCTTATAAAATAAAATAAAATAAAAATACATTCCCATCAAATAAGAATGAAAAAAAAAAACAAAGTGTCTTCTTGCCAGAGACACTTCTAAACCATCCATGTTCTTACTCTATCAAACAGTTTTTCCGTAGCTTTTCAAGTTCGCAGTGCATAATTTCAGCGAAACCGTCAATGGTTATAATGCACCAGGATGGGTCAATGGTTGCGTTGTTTGCGAAATCCGTAAACAGATAGGGAATATGTCAAAATTTTCCTTTAGTTTTCAGCGTTCATTCCTTTACGTGTTCCGTTAGTTTTTCGTAAGCTACGCTGCATGACCATTCATCGGACGTTTCTACAGTCAATGTATAAGATACAATGATTGCCATCCCTTTTCACACAGGACATAGCAGAGGTCATGGTTCAATATGGGATGCTACCGCTCAGGATGGATATAGAGAAAGAGTATTTATAAAATCGGTGGCTTACTCTATTCTTACCAGACCGAAATTTTCCTAAGTGATATGAGATACATAAAATCCTAGAATTCAAGCACAGCTACGACTACACACACACACACACACACACACACACATCACCATCCACAACTTAATTACCAGTGCGTTCGACGCTTGTATCTCCGTCCCCGATAAAATTCATAATATCTAATTCCTCGTCTCTCATGAAACCCAACAACAAATTGCACAGTCCACACATCCTAAAACTCTTCATTCGAGAAGAATGGACTATAATGATTAAAGTGAAAACGAAGGAACTGAAAGAGCCACTGGCCTATAATTGCATATTATAAGTACCACTATCATTCGTTACCGGAGAACAAAAACAACTCCTATTATGTACGGAAACTAATTTCGTATATAATGACAAGTCCTGCTTGTATATACACATATTCGTAAAAACTATTCTGAAACATATGTTAAACCGCCCATGACTATTACTTAAGGCCGTATAAAGTAGTTGGTACAGCGATCCATTCCACAACGGACTCCATTTATTAAATATTTATCTTCAAGTTGCTCGTACCACTCTACATTTTGTACCTTCTGCATTCTGTAAGTTTAATTACCCAGTGAGCGCGAATTTCGAAACTTATGGCTTGACATCCTCTGCCTCAGATTAAAGTTTCTTCTCTCGATTCAAATCTCCAGATTTTTTATTTGAAACTTTGAGACATGGTACTTAAAGAGCATTCTTAAGTTAGTGATAACGCATCCCAAACAACACGTGAAAAACGGAGAAAATTTATGTATAATATTCGTTAAGAATTAAATGCCGATCTGGAATTGTGGGAAACATCCTGGATACTGAGTCAAAATTCCTTAAACTCCTAATTCTTAAAAAAGGTAATTTTTTCTGTATTTACTTCGACTTTATTTAAAAATTCTTCATTCTGATGATTTAATTAACAGCATAGTCTATATCTCAGACTCTAATAACAATGCCGAATGGTAGATTAGTGAAAAATATTTGGTAAGGATGTGGAAACAAGCCGTTGTGACCACAAATATTACCCCAGAATTTTCTCGCAGGAAACGACCGCTGTCTCAGCCGAGATTAAAACTTAACACCTCCCGAATACAAATCAGAAGTTTTAATTCATATGTTAACTTGCTCAGTAATTTATTACTGACTTATTAAACAAACTTCCGTATTGTTAAATTATTACTTAAACGGTAGTATATTTGGGAATACTGTGGTTCACAGAACATTAGAACAGAAGAAGAATGGGCAAGGTTTCATTACTACGGTGAAAAAACACAGGATGTGTTTAGCGTAATTTTCCGTTTGCACGATTTCACCAATTTCTACGCGTTTTCACAAAAATTGTGAAAAAAGGCTATTACCGTCGTTATATCTGTCTGTCCGTCTGTCCATGTGGAACAAATAGGCTCCAACTGGACCTATTTTCATGAAATTTGATATTTCATGAATTTTAGCAAATCTGTCGTGAAAAAAAAAAGTTCGACTAAACTCTGACAAGAATAACGGGTACTTTATACGAACACCTACACACATTTGTGACATTATGTCGCTGAATTCATCTTTGAATGAGAAACTTTTCAGACAAAATTTCAAAACTGAAATAACAAGTTCAATACCTTTTCCGAAAATCGAGATTTTGTGGGCTAGTGTGGAAAAATATGGTACGGCCAGAGAAGCCACAGGTGACAATATAATACAACACATGTGCTGTGCATGCTGGTAACTAAGGCTGCAGACACACGCTCAGAATATGTAATACTTATTGCTTTTCCACGACACCAATGTTTACACAAATATGTCTCAGGTAAGTTATACGTACATTCTGTGTCTTGTATTTCTGAAATGTCTCCCCTTTCCTCAGGCGCAGAAATCTTTTCATACACACTCATTACGATAAAGCAATATATCCAAAAGTGCGAACCGCAGGCCACCACGGGGACCGCCAAATAACGGGCCGATAACATAAATGCAGAATTAATTTTAATCTTAAAACTAACACCATGTAGTAGAGTCCACCTCATGAAGCTAACAGTTCCTCGGAGAGTCGATAAATTCCATGCATTTTATGAGATCCGAAGATTCATTATCGTGTTCACAGTTACGGGCCACTTATTCGTGTCCAATGTCACATGCAGAATCCAATCCACATGTTGCCATTCTATTTCTGTAAGATCCAATTTTATATGCCCATGCCAAACAACTGAGAAAAGCGACCGCGAACATAAGTTACGTCATGTCTGTTGTCTTGCTGCCTATCTGTTCATCTTTCCGCATGGAACAATTCCTACTCCCACTGGACGGGATTTTTTGTTCGGTTTTATGCTGAGGGTTTTTTACTAAAACGTGTCGATCAGATTCAAATTTGATTACAATCGGATAAAAAAACAAAGTACATTTGTGCTATTTTTGTTCATACTCTCTATGAATGTCAGTCTCCCTATCGGTAGCAAACTGCCCTTAAAACGTGAGAATAAATTTAAAAATTACAATTTCGTATAAAAGCCACTCCACTAATAACAATAACGTATATTAAGTACTATTTTTTTAATCTGTTAGATGACGCTTAAACCACTTTGTCGACTTCGGACATAAAAGTGTTTTTATTCGTATAATATAAAGAAAGCTCCAAACTAAAATAGTCTGGGGAACACTGCCCTGGGTGCAAGTAGAACTAAGGATGTCTTCTCCTGCAACCACGTCTACAGTGAACCTCCTTTGTGAAGACTTGTTGATCTACAAATCGAGACCGGACAACCCCGCTGCACGACCCACGATATGCCCTTCGCATGCTGCTCCATCCATGAGTGACACTAACTTGAATAGTGGAGTGTGAATTAGAAAGGAAGCAAGGTGTGCGGGGTGCCGGGGGTATTGCAGACTGGTGTTGTGTTTTCAATGTCTAGCTTTAGTTGGTTCCGACGTGATGGAGCGAACCTAGCGGGACCATTGCAGCATCCGAGGGTATAACAAGAACGGAGAATAAGAAAAGAACGGCAGACGCCAAGACAAGCAGGAGAGAGAAGAACAGACGAAGGAGAGAGAGGAGAGAAATTAAGTTGAGTAAAAGAGAGAGACAGACGGAAAAGATAAAATGCTTGAGGTTCTTCCGTCTCTGTCTAATTAGCATTCCTCGAGCAGTCATTTTATGCCTTCAACTCCCCCTCCCCCAACACCAACACCCGCACCCAACATCACTTGGGAGATGGAGTTACGCGCGAGGCGAGGCGTGAGGATCGATTATTTATCTTGTCTCCTAGAAGTGGCGGTGTTTTGGAAACCAGATGCAGCTTCTGTACAGCTGTGAGCTAGTGAGCAACTTTTTGTTGCGAGATACACGTATTTAACAAGAAGAAAAGGTGGCAGTACAGCTTCAGTTACGAATACTGATGATTTCTGCATTCTGAGCTACACCTGTAATATTGCAGGTGCGGAGGCAATACAGGTATAAGCTATTTATGCTTCCATTCTGACCTACAAATTCTTAAAACCACTGTAGCAGATGGATCGTCAGTAAGGGAGAGAGGGGTTAGATGAATACAGTGTAAGTTGGCACAATGGTCATAACTCCAAATTACAATGTTATTTGTACTCCTCAATAGCTTCTCCTGACAGCGATCAGTAAGCGTCAGCGGTTTGCGAGCTGTGACTGAAGCTTGTTCTGGTATTTTATTTTTTATACCGCAAGAAGTTTTTCTCCATCGCTATACAAAGATTTTTCTGTTTTAAATTTTGGTTACAGCTGCATGGGATAATGGGCCACCCATGGAGAATACCGCCTTTTGGCTAACTTTGAAACTAGCGAGAATTGTAGACTTCTGTCATGTTTGAGGATTATGCAGTCTAATACATAAAAAGGTGGCAAGGGGGCAGGTCGGCACACGCAACGTGCGGCTTGTTGGTTCAGATTGTCAACTTGCCACGCTTTCGGTTGGTAAACTATTGGTTAGTTTTTACCAGTGTGAATTTTTTCTCTCCCTTTTAAGAAGCTCAATATTGCGTCCATGCAAGAACAGGCCAGATAGGAGCAGCAGAAGTCTTGACGCACTGCTACGAGATGTGAGAAATGTGCGAAAACGTGGAAGGTCAACAAGGAACACAACGAAGGATTTTCAGGCTCCTTTTCGAATTTTGGTAATATCCTACTACAGGACATGAAAGGCTGACGAACAAAGCACCTCACTAACACTATCATAGAACAAAGGGTACATTCAACACTTTTAATACACGATCACTCCATCTGGATAGATGGCGGAGGAACATTTCATAAGATAAGTAAAACATTTCATAGCACATGCCAAGCTTTACGAAAGAGAGGCCAGTAATTCAGTTGCTAGAAAATCACGATTTATATTTGTACATACAGGAAATAGAGAAGTGCAAGTAGAGTGGTGTGGCCGTCCTCATCTTCCCTCCAACCTGCAGCCATAAATTCCAGCCCCGTCAAAGGATCGCTTACGACGTATGTTAACCTCCCATATAATGCCTGCATAACTAGACATCAGGTACAGCAATGACAGTATGTGACATCCCTTGTGCCGTCAACACAACTTTGCATCAGTCATCTTTTCCTGCAAATTCCAAAGCAGGTTTCCAGGTCTGGAATTTGCTTTTTGAGCTTGGATGTTTTTGAAAACGAAGACGTGGAAGCTTGGGTTGCAGATAGAGCTGCCTCTCCTATGGAGACAGCAGCTCCTGGTAGCAGCAGTAAACTTCCTGCCATTTTGATGATTCTTCCGAAGGATTATCATCTACTTCAAAAGCAGCAACATATCCTGCTTGCGCAGATGACTTTCGAAACCTTCCTAACTCCTAAGCATGAAGAGTAAGCATGTAAACAGAACAAAAGAACGACTGCCAGTTTGACTGATACCTCTGTAAAAAATGCTTGGACACTCAGTACAACAGCAGACTCGGAGCAAATGAGCGAAGAACTGGGCCTAAAAAATAAGAAATCGATCCTGCCACACATCTAGAGAGAGCTTCAAAAAGCATAGGCCAAAAATAAAAAAAATATCATGCTAGACTGACGAAGAAGATTCCGAGGATACTTCCTGCCTCTGCTGTCGTGGCACATCTATACAAATGTGGATTCAGTGCACAGATTACAAGTTACGGTCACATACAGAATACACTGATGGCAGTCCCAACAATGTTTGCTTAAAACTTCCGGTCTGATGAAATTGCAATAATTTATTTAGATTGCAAATACACATTGCTGGTGGTAAGATAGTCTTATATTGAGGTATCTTTCCATCTGAAATCCTTTCTCATCTTGTAGAAATTCGTTTAATTTTGTTCTGAAATTTTTAATTGTTTTCAACTATTTTATTACCACAATAAAATCCTGTTGTTATGTACAACATGTATCTGACACTTTTGTTTGAGAAAACATTACATTAGACGTTTTCTCTTTCTTTTACAACTTGAAAAGCTGTCATCTTCATTCTGCATGTATTCTTACCATATGCAAACTTACCCCGTCTGCAGGGCAGGTTGGCACACGTGTAGAAGTTAGGGAAAAAGCCTTTCCTTCCTTTTCGTTATGAACACCCTCCAATATGTGTAGTCAGATTGTGGCCCAAGAGTGTGGCCGTTCTTACGTGCTGTTATTTTCGACTTTAGGGATGCAAAAAAAAATGTGAAAAACTATAAAGCGAAAACTGTGCCAACTATCCGCCCTTTGCTAATGGGCGATTTTGTTTTGAGTTGTATGTATTTAAGAACCAGTAACGTAGATGCTGAGGCGGTAGATTTGCAAGTTTCTTAAAGTGTTGAGAATCAAAAACAAAGTAAATCGCTAAGAAAATCTTCGTTTTGAGCCACACTTATTCAAAATCTCCTATTACAGGAGTACTTTCTTTTATCCACGAGATGCTGAGTAACAAATATTTAGAAACAAAATTTTACACATGGGGTGTCACATTCATTTCAAATAACGCCGACTCAGAAAATATTCCTTCATCTGCGAGCTATGTACGTTTAAATGAGCACTCTCTCAGATGCAGAGTCTGGGCAGATGTCAGACACACTTTCTGTTCACTGTGATCTATATAAAAACCTACTTAAGCATCCAGGATCCCAGATCAACAGCCTGTTGAGTGGTTAGGAAACTTCCCATCAGCTATACACGATATGCATTTCGCACTTTAGGGTGGAGATGTTTAACAGCCTGTATTATCGATTCGCCCAGCACAGATGCGAGATATTGATAAACTCTTTATTTTTTCTCGGTTAAGTGCTTTTAAGATTGAGTGTTCAAAATTAAGTAGTAGTGTAGGTGTGAGTGACCAAACAACTTTTGCCTCTCCAGTGACAGCACGTATGGTTACAGAATAAAGTTGTATGAATTACACTGTACTCACTACCTGAAAAGCATAAGAACAATTGCGAACCACCACTTACAACAAATGGTTAGTAATGAAGGACATTTTTTCGACCACATTTTTGTACGATCTATGACTCTGAAGTAAAGCGGGGTTAAAAGTCGACAATATATTAAATAACGCCTATTTCAGACTCTTCATAGTGCTATTTGTGTTGCAGACAACGGGTTTTCTAATAAAATCCAATGTAATTAGAAAATGTAAGCATAAAGTAACCAGACCAGTGTCAGTGCTGGCTGGGTAGTGCTTAGGCCAAAGTGTATCCATAACAGCAATGCGAGAAATGTGTACTGGGAATAAAATTGTTTTATTTTTTGTTATAAATACGAACCGCAACAGTTCTCATTCCGGAAAACATTAGCGACAATTGCTTGAGGGTCACGCATAACACAGGTTTGAATTAATACAGAATATCTCTTATAGTTACCCGAATCAATAGAACTTAAATATGTTGACAAATTTGGTAAAACTCCCAAAAATCATTAAATCTGTTTAACGACCACAAAGTCGTGGTAAAGATAATAGGCGAAGGCGTCAAGAAATTTAAGGAGATAAAATCTAAAGCAGCGGTTGGAGCGGAACGATCATTTACGCATATTTAATTTTGTGAGTGTGTTCGTGTTTGCGTGAGGATGGAAGCGAGGGAGACACCAAGAAAATACTTAGTTTAATTACTGTCGACAAAAAAGGACGTAGGTAAAGAAGTAGAACCAACTAGATGCCACAATAATCAGCAGTTTATTCTTGATTAATTAACTCTCAACATGTTCCGGGTATCATTATGCCCATCATCAGGAGAACAAGACTGTTTAATGCCGAGAATAGTGTTTGCTTGGTTGTGCTGGCCGTGGTCGTGTGGAGCCGAGACTCAAGTTGTGTGCACTGTGTCGAATAACAACTTTGACACAGTGCACACAAATTGCGTCCCGGTTCCACACGACCACGGCCAGCACAACCAGGCAAACACCACTCGCCCCATTAGACAGTCTTGTTCTCCTGAAGATGGGCATAATGATGCCCGAAATATGTTGAGAGTTAATTAATCAAGAATAAACTGTTAATTATTGTGGCATCTAGTTTGTTCTACTTCTTTACCTATTCTAAGGACTCACGGCCACACTAGCACAAAAGACGTCGATATTTTTCGGTTGTGTTCTGGGCACCATATTACCAATTACTCAGTAGTCTATAGAAGCTAATGAAAGCATGGACAGCCCAAACATTCCGCTGCGTTCGCGCACATCTGTTTGAAAACCTCAAAAACCGGTCGAATTACCAACAAATTGTACAAAGTACGAAATTTACATTCCATTTTCCTCTACAAAACTTGTTCAAAACATGCTTTTATTCTGAAAAAAAAATAAGAGTTGCACACAAAATGCGAGCAGAAACAAATTTGGTGCTTTGCAGTTCTTACGTTTGGTCCACTTTAACTAATAGCTGAATATCAAGAAAATCCTTTCCAAAGTTCGAGAGTTGTCAGTCCACGTGGAGGGACGGATAGATGGATAAACACGCAGAACTGACAGAAGCATCTTATACAGAATACTTTTCGTTACACCAGTATGTAAATGAGCAGTGTTACTTGCAGGCTACGGTAAAAATGGGTAAGTATTCTCAAAGCGAAATAAGCCACAAACCCACGGCTACATTAAAAAAAGGAGTCTAAGAAGAAAAACTAGCCAACAATTTTCGCTAGGTTATGCTCCCTTCTGGTAAAGAAATTTGTTCAATTTTAATTTGTATATTCAGACGCCGATATAAAAGAGAGCGATAACACTTAACAATTTAATCATAAAAACGGCCAGGGATAGAAAATGAATATCGGCATTTCCAGCAAACCGTTACGGTCTGATTGTGTGGTTAAAAACTTAAACAGGTCCAGTCACGGCTCAAGCGGTCAGTCGCCTTCCTTTCACCGGGTTCAATCCCAGGCCAGTTCACTTGGGGCTTGCAGTGGGATAAGTGACATAGGGAAAATTATTTTCCCAGTATTTCTACCAATGCCCCATACTATTAAATCTTCTATCACTTGCGCTATATATAATTTTAGCAAATAACAGCGCAGTTAAATTAAACAATATGGGGCCTACGTTTGTGCAAAGACGTCCGCACTGTGTATTCAGAAAATTTAGAGTTTTTTTTGAGGGGGGGGGAGGGGGATCCTTTACACCTGTAAGGTCCGTCGTTTCTGTTTTCTAGGTATGAAAATAGGTTTATGAACAGTCAACTTGTTTGTACTTTTGACAACATACTCTTCACTGGTAACACACGACACGCAGTGATATTAGGAACAAGGGCATTATTATATTTTTCGTGAGTCTAGTTAATATGAAGTTAATGTTATTGCAACAAATTCAATACAGGGGTTGTACATATCCAATAACGCCATAGGTAATAACATGGTTTAAGTGCCTACAGTGAAGAAGTGATGACGTTCGAAGCAAGTCTACAAACACAGCCACTTCACGCAGACGAAGAAAAATCGACCACAATAGAGGAAAAACCTTTGAACATTTTACAGAAGTAAGACATAAAAACACGAAGCAATTTTTATTACTGTAATAAAAAATTTGGTGCATAAATTATAAGTTCGTTACTTACTTACTTCCTTACTGCGTGGAACGGATTCCGTCTTGAGAAGCTAACCGGTTATCAGCCAGTCAAGAAATTAGCAGGGTTTTATGCAACCCGAAGGCTCATTACTGCATTCACAAGCTCTACCTCTCCGTATCCTGAGCCAGATAATTGCAGTCCCTGCTTCCCCATCCGACTTCTTTAAGATCCATTTTAATATTATCCCCCTATCTATCCCTGGGTCTTCCAAGTAGTATATTTCCCTCAGGTTTCCCCACCAAATCTTCTCCTCTGCTCACTATGTGCTACATGCCCTGCCAATCTCATTCTTCTGGATTTCATCAACCGAATATTTGGTGAAAAATACAGATCACTAAACTCCACATTATGTAGTCTGCTCCATTCCCCCGTTATCGAGTATATCTTAGGCTCAAATATTTTGTAAGTTCATTAACTTCTGTTAATTAAATTCGCAAATAAATAATCAATACAGACCGACACACAAAATTCTCCGATAAATAAAATCCGTCATTTAAACATAAAATACCAACCATCAAGATCCTAACTTTGAAACGAAAAGCCACAAACTAGGCCACTGTGGCACTCAGTGTGGTGGCAGCATATTAAAATATCAATGAACATTTGTCGCCTGATATCTTATAAAAGAAGGGCAAAAGGGTGAAGATGGAACTAGCAGCATCGGGTTGGAGGAAACGGGGAAGGAATCTGCGTGAGTGGAATTGTTCGTTATTATGCAAAACTTAAGTGACAGTGTCACATTCGTGCGACACAATTGTTGGAGGTATTACATAGAGCTAATTTAATCCCCCACGCATTGTCCCATTGTAACGTATCGAATACTTGCTGAGCTGATACCTTCGGACAGCGACTCAGTTGCTTCTGAAAAGTACTGGAGGGGAACTATGGAAGTCATGTTCTATTCGTGAATACATACCCCTGGAAACTAAATTTTCCGTTTTGTTTCCGAACGTCGCGGTACAGAGATTAGCACTCCTGCTGTATGTTCGGGAGATGTCAAGTTCGATTCCTGATTCTCAAAACGGATATCAAACATGGAAATTATCGTGGGTTTCCTTAGTCATTACACGCATATTTCTCAGATAGTGCCTCACATTTCGCAACGACTTTCCCTTCCAATATCCTCCCTACTTCGTAGTTCACAACTATTCATTTTAAACTGTTGCAGTTTGTGTTTAGACATCGTTTAGGGTTAACTGACAAGGAACGTTCGGAGGAAGGTGATGCCTCCATCTTTAGAGTGGAAATTATATTCAGTTAGGCAAAAAAATGGAGAGGCAAGGTTTCTATATGGCGTCAAGAAACCCAGAAAACAGTTAACCAAAAACCGACGAGAAAGCCAGAAAAAAAACTATAACATTTCTCCTGTTGAGACAATCCATAACCTATTTAGTTCAATAGGCATGCTTAAGTAACGGTATTTCTAAACATTTTTCTTAAAGGAAGCGGGGGTAAATGTTGAATTTCTTGTAAATCATAAAGCCAAAAATCTCGTACTACCTGATAGTACAAAATACTCAAATAAGACCTGGAATGAAAATTAATACCAACACAAGGTAAGAAAAAATCTTCATAAAATGGAGAGCGATATGCTGTGGTAATTTAACAGCTATAGAATAAACTGTCGTCAGCATTACTAAATGATTACAACTGCCTATCCTGCACTCGGAGTTGTCAGTATTACGTTCAACAGTTTCATTTAGCGGCCAAATTGTCATGAGTATTTGTAACAGTACGTGAATAATAAACGGTTGTGGTCGGATTTGAGGATGTGCACGATACTGACTGCGGCATATAACCTCTTATTACACATTACCTCACACAAAAAATATTGTTTGACACCTCAGATGAATGGCAACTGGGGGCACAAACTTCTCCTTCATACAGACTAAATCTGGCGCGTCTTGAAATCTAGATTTCATAAAACTGAATGCGTCAACAATTTAATACAGTCTTAAAATAACGTTTTGTTTTTGTGAATCACACTAACTTGCTAATACAGAAGTTCAATACTTCTACTTTTAATGGTGTACGCTAATTTCCACATTAAACAACTTCATATGGTGTTTTTCTGACCGTGCATCATAGCATAGACTTTTCAAAATACCAACTTAGTGCACAATTCTTTTAATCTTCAACAATATATATGTTACACTACACTCCT
>JGI20166J26741_11502252_pt1 | contig 12719 bp, 8 predicted proteins | sample TergutCu122P5_FD_26741 | JGI IMG/M metagenome (IMG submission 26741) | reverse complement strand
TTTTGGCAAATTCCAAGACACAGAACGCTTTCTTATTCACTGTGCACGCCATTTTTCGTCACGACTACCCCCTAGCGGTGGAACCTACAAGTACGCCAAGACCCCTCGTACAAAAAAAACTTTGAGAGCTTCTCTACCTATTGATATGCTCCTTTCTGCCGTGTATGTGTTGGCTGTTGTGCAGTCGAGTTCGGAAATTCCGGAGGGATTTATGAATAACCCTGTATAATAATGATCAAACAAAAGTGATGACAGATCTGACAAAACAATGACAAAGGATCTCCTAAATAAGCGGTTTATACAGTATAAGTCGAGAGATTGTTTTTACCTTCTATAACAATTTAGAGGGAAAAAATTTTCCATTAAATGGCTTTAAATATTTTATATATACGTTTATCTGAAATAATGGTATAATACACGATTATCAATTTCAGTAGATTATGCTCAGTATAACAGTCCATTAAATAATAACTTTACAGTAATTACTGTCAGGAAAGAATAGTTTTTTTGACTAAATTTTATGTTGATTTAATGCATTTTTTATATATAGAGTTCATATATGTATCTTAGTTGTAGTTATTAGAAATTTGAAGTGCGCCGTAACGTAACTTTGCGGTCCGCGAGTTGAAATACATTTTTGGGAGAAGGTTCCCCACAACAGTGAGATTTTGTAATGGGTCCACCACAGAAAGAGAAATATTAAGACACTAACTAACTAACTAACTAACTAACTAACTAACTAACTAACTAACTAACTAACTAACTAACTAACTAACTAACTAACTAACCAACCAACCAACCAACTAACCAACAAACAAACAAACAAACAAACTAACTAACTAACTAACCTACCAACCAACCATCTAACCAGTCAACTAACTAATTAACCACGCAATTGACTTACCAACTAACCAATCAAGTAACTAGATAACCAACCAACCAACCAACCAACCAACTAACTAAGCCCAAAACACAGGCTTTTTCTTGAAATGTTAATCACTTTGTAATTGTTAAGGCAATTCCCACACTCTTTATGGACTTCAGGGCCACTACTGTGTTCCAAGGAACCCTCCATTATACTCCAGCTTCTGATGTTTGGATTCAGTCAGCACCTTCATGTCTCACTTCTCTGAAATCAGTTTTAGTATTATCCTCCCATTTACACGCTAATCTCTGAAGCCGAATTTTTCCTTGAGGTTTTCCAAGCGAAATCTTTTTACAGATTTCTGATCACACTTATGTGAGTAGAAATAAAGAGCCAGAGAGTGTCTGAAACCCAAACCTTATAACTTAACTTAAATTTTTATGGTGGAATTTCTTTGACACCGGCTGTAGTAGTTACACTGTGATGATTGAGTTGCCTGAGTCTTGTGCATGAGAACAGGGTACAGGGTGAGACTGAAGGTGATGAGATACTAGAAAAGGCATCATCTTCTAATTACTGGTATATGTAGATCTCTGACATCACATTTCATCAGGATCTAGTTAGTAGTTCTAGAGATGAACATGCAGACATACAGGCATCACCACCCCACAGTTTGTTCAGTTGGTCTGCTTTGTGTTCAGTGTATTTACAATGTGACAGCTGTGCAAAAATTCTTAGGCATTATGAAGAGTATTTTCAAAACATTATTATTCACAAAACAGATTAATTCACTTTATAAATCTGTTGCTAGTCAAGTATTACTGTACAGTACAACAAAAATGTATAACCCATTGCAAGCACCACCAATTATTTTTTGATTTCAGATCACTGGAGCAACTGCCTGCCAAACCTGCATCTGAAAATCAAGATACACAGACAGACACAGTGGCATTTATCTGTGAGGAGCGTGGCACACAAACAGATGTGGATACAGGCTTTCCAGATGTAGATGTGAAAGTCATAACTAAGGCAGAATTTGTTCTACCAAAAAACAGTGCCATAGAAACCACAAAGAATGAAAAAGAGTGTGAAATTTTACCAAATATAACAGATAATTAAAATTGATTCTTCTATGTCAGCTATTTAGTTAACAGAGGACGTGGTTTAAATTTTGATGACATGTTCTTCTTAGCTTCACAAGATGTAGATAGATCCGGGGCAGCAAATTTCTATGTGTACTGAGAGTGAGAGTAAGTTTGAAATAGTGAATATCACCGTCTTGGTCATGTTACATGTGTTTAAGGCTTTGGAGTAAAAGTAGGTTTGTACTTGCTGTAATTATGTGTAACTCTCTTTCTAATCATTTGAATCTTATAAATGCCACTACATTCCCTAGTGAACTACAAATCAGTTTTATTTCAAACTTTGTATAGAGAGACTTATTTGTCTGTTTGTTGTAAATTCTGTTGTCTACTGGGACTGAAAGCTACTTCTCTGAAGTGTTACTAGAAACAAAATTTCAGTGTTCATTTAACAGATAGTAAATGCTAGTGGTGATATATTGATTCATATTTTTTAGTACGTTGTGATGAGTTAAAAAGATCTGCATTTCATGTTACATAATGAATTTGACTTTCAAACTGTGTTCATCATTTCTTCTTTTTTGTTTTTTTTTAAAATGATGTTTTAAAAATTATAGAATTACAACATTGTGGTCTTGTTTACATTTATTTATTTATTTTTGTTGGAACTCACTGTCATAGTAGAATATTCTATTTTACTTCCAGCATTTGTCTGACCAACACGCCATCTCTGGTACTTTCTTCATCCTGGTAATAATGATGCTTGTTTCAACTGAATTCTATAACAGTGATTTTGCCAAATTTTTGACACATTGAAATGTGTAATAACAACGATTATGACACATTGGGACAGTGCAATTTGCTTTGCTCTATAGAATAATTCAAGGGATGTTACGATAATACATTCAATTTTCATATGTTTCAGAGTTTAGACTGTGCTGCAGTAGTTGATAGAAAATTATACCATAAAGAAAATCACAATACATTTACTGCCTTGCAGAGACAAAGCTAATTGTTACTGTGTACAGTAAATACTGCTGCATGTGCAACAAATATGAGTCTTCTGTGAACTCAATAAAAACAGGCATAGAATTAACTGGAAACCAGTAATATGTTGAACAGCCATGCGCAGCACATCCAATCACTGTTGAGGGGTGCAGCTTCAAGAGAGACTTTACACAACCCAAGAAAATCTGTCAGAAGAGCATCAAGAGAGCAGATACCCCACAACACACTATGTAAGTTCCATTAAGAATAATTTCTTTGCATGCAAAAAATGTTCCAATTTTCCAGGATCTACAGTCAGCTGATCATCAGTGCAAAAATTCTGCCACAAATGTCCTGGGCTGCATGTATTGTTCTCTGTTGAAGAAACATTTCTCCTCTCTTGATATGTTAGTAATCGAACCTGTGGATTTGTGGGTCAGAGAATCCTGATTAATTTCAGAGATGTGTGAGAGACAGCCAAAACACTGAGTTTGTGGTGTGGGCTAACGCACAGGAGGACAATGGCCCATTATTTTTTGCCAAGGAGCCTTCCAGTGCCACAACATATCCAGACATACTGAAGCTCTTTATTCCTCCGCAAGTGGTGGAGCTACATCAACAATCATCTTCCAGCAGGATGATACTCTACCTAACTAGTCTCTAATTGTGAGACATTTGCTGGATGAAACATGCCATGACTATTGGATTACAAAATATGTGGCCACCATTATCTCCCTCTCTCACATGTAGACTTCTATTTTGGGGGTTCTGTCAAAGAGAAAGTTTACTCCATTTCTGTCTGTCATGCCCTCAGTCTCTGTCCAAAAACTCTGAATGCCTTGGCAGCATAACTGCAGATGAGTTCGAGTGCACACACCAGTAATTGAAGTATTTTTTTTATGTTCTCTGTTGCTGTTGGTGTAAAGTTCGGCACTAATTGCCAGCATTTCTTCAGACACTTTATGTGCTAAAAGACACATCATTATCCTATGTGTCACAGTTCAAATCTGAAGACTAATTTCTGGATGGTATATATTTTTGTGTAAAGCAAAATCCAATAAATTAAAGATTTGATGATGCCTGTCTTCTAGGATATGTTGCTGTGTTGTTGGTGAGTTGGTCCACTTAACCCTTCAGAATAAAGACATTACATTCCTTTGTGGCACTGGGCACTTGCATCCAAGGATGCAGTATCACATCCCAGATGGGAATTCTGAATTACACTGCTGTGTAAATCTTAAACCTTGGGATGTAAAGTTTTCTCATCCATATTAACCATAATTCCTTCAGTCCCTTAAATTAATTCAGAAGCATAGTATGATATAATATGGGCCATAGATCCTGCAGAACACTAAGCAGCAGAAAATATGGGACAAATCAATAGCCTGAACATTAAAAAACATATGAAGCATACTAGAAAGATAACAAAACTGGTGAAGTTCAAGACTCAGTAATGTGGACTTGAATTTCACATGCATATCTTCTGAATTACTTTTGGAATGTTGGATATGAAGATGTCAAAGAAGCAGTAAATCCTATTCCAAACCACATGAAACATATGTAAGTAAAATGGTAACCATAAGTTTCCAGGTGACAATTCTACTCCTCTGCCTTGTCTAACATCAGAGTATCCTGATTTCATGACTGGAGCAGACAAAAGTCTGATGTGTGGAATGTGATATTAAGTGAAGCACAACAGAAACTTAGTTTTTGGCATTGCCACAGTAGTTTGGATGTATAGGGGAGCTTAGGTGATTGTAGTAAACCAACAGCAGTACTGAACTGTTGTCAAGACTAGAAAAACAAGTATGTATTAACCACGTTAGTAATTTAGAAGGTTGCATTTGAATAACTTTTGTATCTCTGGGGCTTGCCTCTAAAAATCATCGGACTTCAGACGTACTGACGATGATGACAGAGATGTTCCTTGAAACATTAGTTTACTCACCATTTAACCATGTGACATGGCTGTTATCCCGATAATATTTTATTGAATTTAATCACCATGAAAGATTTTAATTGTAGATCATATGACATTACTTGTGACATATGTGCTAATGCAGACCTGTTGCCAGACCACCAATGAAATGGGTGGACATGTACATATTGCTTATTCAGGCATATAATGCTCTATTATAGATATATTGTGTGTATATATGTATTCATAAGCGTAAAAAGTGCCTTTGTTAGGACCACAAGATCAACACTTTAATTATGTAATGAGCTCTGTAACACTACACAAAATATCTTTGATATTTTACAAATTCCTAGTGGATGCATAGCACACACTTGCACCCCCTTTACATCAGACCTGTCTAAATATATTACTACCCTAGTTCCTATGAACAGTATCTCAATACCTAGATATACAAGTATTTTATTTAGCTTCTTGTCTATTCTACCTCCCTTTATAAGCAGCAGGAAGAAGTGGAATATGTTCATGCCAACAATTGCCATATGTATTTTTCATGCTGTTACAGTCTGCCAGAAGTTGCTGATATCACTATCAATTGATGCATTGTGGACCAGTGGTATGGAATCATATGTCACACGTAATTCCATGTTTGTTATTAAAGTTCTAAAATCATTAGAACTACGATGTTGATTCACGGCAGTCAGGCATCATGTTAAATCTGAACTGCTGTTATTCCAGGTACACGGTGTTCCCTTCTTCGTGTGCTTGGCAGCCCAGTTTACCAACCTGCTTTTACATAAACCGGTTGAGGTTATAAAGCAAATAAAATGAAAGAGGACAGCTAATTATTAAACAGTTTTAATGTATTTGACTTAAACCTACACATGATAAACACGACGTTCATTTCACTGCATCAAGTTTCGAGTACCAAGTTACTCACACAGTAAGTCATGAAATTCGTCGGGTGAACGGCTGGCAGGGAGAATCAGCGCTCGAGTAATATTACCAATATTTAGTTTCAGCTTATGGACAGTTTTAAACGAAACGGAGAAATCTTTGGCAAAAATTCTCTTTTTTTATGAAGAACTTCGAAACTGTGCTGCATACGGCTTTTGGTAGGCCTGTATGCGTACTGCAAACTTTTTCATACTTTGATAGTTTAATATCCTCATTAGATTGCAGTACGAGAGTACTAATATTTTCTTGTATTTCATATACTGTGATCCGTGTTCTTTGGTCTAAGTGTCACCCAGAGGGTTTCGCCATTTTGGCAAGTGGTCTTGAGTTGTGTGAGGTATTTCGAATTCTTCTACTAATCCGGTGCTCTTTATGTTCATCACTACGTTCGAATGGTAAGCCTAATTTATTTCAAACGGTCATGATTGGTACGTGTATTTCGTCTGTTTATATTGCGTCATTTGTCAGTTCTGGGCTAAAGAAATTACTCCGGCATCTAATCGCCAAGGTGGACTAAAGTTACGAGAGCGTGATGGGGTGTATTTGGCACAGTCGAATTGTCGTAGTAGGTGCACATATGATAGCTTGTATGAAAGTGTAGCAGCAATTTCAGTAATTGATTGGTTTATTTTGTCATTGTATGACAGAAATGTAACAGAGACTCTAATAATTTCGGCGTAACATCCGGAAAACTTGAATCTTCAGCAGGGCTAGTGTAAAGCCTAACATCTCACAAAATAAATACGCGGTGATGTGTAATGTGTACCATAGTGAAACCCTAACTAAAATAAAAACGGAAATAAATAAAAGTAAAACCATGATTGCTGCTACCTGTCGAAGCAAGCACGTGAAAATTTCGCTTGTCCTGCTCTAAAGGTAGCCGGATAATCGTGCTTATACAAAGTAGACTGCTGAGTTAACCCACAACAAGTATCGTTAACTAAATCTATAATATGGAATGTTTAAACCCACAGTTATATCTATGATTAAAAACTGTATCATTAACTTCTCGAGACAAACTGAACGTTCGAAATTGGTAGTACCATTTACACGGAATTTGAAGTTCTCACAGCGGTATTGCTGAGGATTCAAGCCTTCTGGCATGTGAAGCAGGGTCGATGGGTGAATGGTTCCCTACCATTCGGAGGGTGTTGCCTGTGAAACGTCGGGACCCACTGACCCAACGACACAGCGTTACGTCCCAAGAGACCTGAGTACTCTGTACAATTTATATTTACACATTTGTGTAAGTTGGTAAGTCCATCACCATATATATAAATATTCCGTAATTACATTGTTTATTTCCGGATTTACTCACTTACTACTGATACACTTCTGACACACATGCCAGACCATTCATTTAGTATATTTTAGTACATAAATTCAATTTGTTACATGTTTTATTCCACTTCATCCCGGACATTTTAGGGGTTGAAGGTGGAAATAAGACACATGACCTCCTACTCTCCTACACAGGGGCGGTGGCTGTCATGACATAATTGCAGTTGTCTTTTGAAAATATCAACTTATCTTCCGCCATCGAGTTCTCCGCACCGATTCACTGCATCACAGCTTTAGGTACGTTCGCGCGAGGGGAAGATGGCTTGTCTCGGGTCCCTTCATTCATTAGGTAAATGTAACGTTGCCCATGTCTGTGTCATGAAGGCGTATGGGGCAGTGGATGTATAGTTCCAGTCATTCTTAACCTTGACAGTAGGTGGATGTGAGTGGTCAGTTTCACACCCCGGCCGCATTAAACCTGGGAACAGCCCCTACACCCATTGAATAAGAAGACTGGTAGTCCTCAGAGCAGGTTGGAACGCTGTGGGGAAAACACTAATATCTTTAGCCAGCACATTTTTTTTACGTAATCATATACACAAATATATGAGTAGTTGCAAGTTAGGGTTACTATAAAGATTACAACACGCAGTTTGTGCAATGGTGGATATATCGGTATATGTTCACCTAGTACGAGATATGAGAACATTAACATAGGTACTAAATTTTGAACTTTGTAAAAAGTGCCATTATACAGAAACGCGTTAGTTTGGTCTAACCGGTATTTACATTAGTATAATTTCTCATTCAGTGCCAGATTAATAATTGCATATCATTTATTGCATAGCTGAACATCAGTAATTCTTGTTAACTGTACATCAGCTGTCCTTGCTATGCCCTGAAGTTAAAGACAATAGGCAGTAGTAACTGATTCGCTAACATCGCCGATCGTTTAGCTTTTGTTTGCAAAAGGAAGTGATCGTACGTTTATGGAACCAATTTTCGAGCTAAATTATTGCCTGTACACGATATTGCCATGTCCTAAGGTACTAAACTGTTTGAGAGTGCGTAAAGAGTATCAGCGGTGTAGTCTGCTACGATACGTGATGTTTACATCACGTGGAACATTTACGTGTTGGTATAGTGACAAGGCTACGGGCTGGACGGTCCGAAGTTGGAATCCCTGTATGGGCAAGAGATTTTCCTCTTTTCACAAAACGTCCAGACGGGTTTGGGGCCCACATTCACCAACTTCCTATTCCATATTTACCGAGATTCTTGTCCATAGGGCGAAACGATGGGACGTGCAGTTAATTACTCACCTCTATCCAGTGCCCAGGTTGATGCATGGAACTATGCAACTACTCCTGTATACGCCGTCATGGCGTGCAAAAGGGAAACTTTATCATTACATTTATCTTTAACATAATAATAATAATAATAATAATAATAATAATAATAATAATAATGGTGCTAGAGCCTGGTTCCAGTCTTGACCGCCCCAACGACGCTTGTGCACTGCATTCTGTTCGCTGCCTTGGTTTTCCAGGTGTTCTTGATTGTACCTAATTCGGCATTCTCCATTTACCTTGATTGGGCGATATTTACTCCTCAAACCTTTACTTTCAAATGCATTAATCTTGTTTTTATCAGTTTTACTAATTGCCCAAGTTTCTCATTCATATATCATGACATATCTTATTGATGTTTTATACAGTTTATGTTTAAAGTTGATTCTGTTGCATTTATTGGTTAATTGCAATTTATAATGAATTTCAGTACTCAAATTGTTACTGGTAATAAGAGTGCCTAGATATTTACATTCAGGTATTTTCTCATTTGTGTTATTGCCAGCTTTGATACACTTCGTATTCGTCGGATTCATGGTTACAACCATGAACTTTGTTTTGGTCTCATTTATTCGAAGGCCCAGTTTTGTGCTTCTCTATCTGTTTTGATAAATGCCTCTTTAACAGCTCTTTCGGATGTACTCGTATAAATAATATCTATATCATCTGCATATGCTAGAATGCGTGTTGACTTAGAATATATTGTGCCCCTTTTTTCTACTGCAGAATCTCTAATGACCTCTAATGCAATATTCATCAGTTGGCATGCCAGTCTATCCACCTCTGTCAGACCTCGGTAGGTGGTGAATGGTTCCGACAAATCATTGCACAATTTGACTCTACACCGTGCATTGTTAAGGTTTCTGTAGTTAAGACAGTTAATTTTTTTTAGGAATTTTAAATTGTACCGTAGCAATTAACAGCTGATCTCCGTTTATAGAGTCGTATGTCGCTTCAAAATCCACGGACAGATGTTAGGTACTAATTTTGTGTTTTCTGGCGTTTTCAAGTGTTTGTCTGAATGCATGTGTATGATCTGTTGTGGATTTCCCTTCTTTAAAACCACACTGATAATTACCAATGATTTTTTTTTGCATGTGACTGCAGACTGTTATACAGTATGTTTGAGAAGATCTCATATGCAGTATTTAGTAACGTGATGACTCTGCAATTTATACATTCTAATGGGTCGCCTTTTTGTGTACTGGACAAATTATGTCTTCTTCCCTTACTTCTGGTATTTTTTTTTTGTTCTACATACTTTGCGTATGATCTTACGTGGTGCATTAAGGTGTATAGGTTTCCCGAATTTAATACATGCAGCCTGTATGTTGTTTGGTCCAGCCGCTCTATTATTTCTTAATTTATCAATTGCCATTTCTACTTCGTCTGTCGTGGAGCTGTTTAATCATCCCTTTCTCTCTTCTTCGTCCGATTTGTTTTTTAGGGTTACTTCTTCATTATTACAAATAATCTTTTATTTCAAACAATTCTTGAAAATGTTGGCTCCATCTTCCTACAATATCATGTTTGTTATTTGCAAATTCTCCATTCATTTTCCTACATGCGACCTTGGCTTAAATTGTCTTCTCATGTTGCTAATTAATTTGTAGCACCTTGTTTCATTCAGAGAGTTAAGTTCTCATATTTCCTTCATTATATCTTCGTGAAATAGTTTCTTTTTCATTTTATGTACCTTTTTATCCTTGTCTCCTTAATTCTTTATACTTTCCTACGGGTTTCCTAGTATAATGTTCCAAATCATTTCTTTATATGCTGCTTTCTTTCTCCGCCTTACTTATTTACATTCTTGATCGAACTAATCATTTTTCTGTCTTCCACCTTCCTCCTTAATCACCTCATCAGCTGACTTTGTTATTATATGCTTACATGATGTCCAATTTCCATTATCTGTCTCAGTTGTCTCTTCACCACATTCCACCTCTACTTTCAAGCTGCTTCTATATTTACGTACATTTTCTGGATCTTTTAGTTTATCTATGTCATACCATTTCAATTCATTTACTTTCTGGGATCTGCAATATTTATTCTGTTACGTACTCTAGCTATAGTTAGGAAATGGTCAGAGTCGTTGTTAGTTCCTCTGCGGCTCTGTACGTCTTTTACGCTACTGCTGTGTTGAGCATCTACAAGGACATGATCAATGTGGTTTGTTGTGTTTCCATCCGGTGATTTCCAAGTAAACTTACGTAGCTTTTCATGTAGAAAGTCTGTACTTCCTATTATCATAATGAGGCTGCATAATTGATCAGTCTTATTCCATTATCGTTGCTCTCTTTGTGTAAACTGAACATATCTATAGTAGGTTTTACGTTTTCTTCTCGCCCCGCCCTTTTTTAAGGATTAAAATCACCCATTACTTATTTAATGTCATGCCTAGGGCATCTATCATATTCCTTTTCCAGTAAATCATAGAAATCGTTTCCTTCTGTTGGCGCATGCGCGCTAAGTAGACTATTGTTTCAATATCTTTCTCTTCTCTGGTTCTTAAACACAATCTCATACTAATGGGCCGAAAGTTCATCACCAGATATCTCATGCTGTTATTAACTATAAATTCCATTCCAAACTGATGGTTGTTATTATGGCAGCTGTAATATACTGTACATACCTTTCTTTCGCGGTATACTTCGGCCTACCCATCGTATTTCCTGTAATGTAGCATGTCGGACTTGTATTCTTGAACAGTGTTAATCAAATTTTCAAGGCACCCGTTCTGTACAATAAAAGTGTATTCCAGGTTCCAATTCGTAGGCATTTATTCTGGCTTAGTCGTCTACTCATTCCGTCCGGCTTGCGCCTCTTGGGGTTTCTCGGCAAGAGTTGTTTTACAGGGCGAGGAAGTGAGCCTTACGCCCAAACACAGACTAGTGGACCAGGCCTTCGTGTTTTTGTCCCTCGGAGACAGGGTGGTCCAGCTATACCCCCGTACATTGGGTATCCATTTTAGACGCCTCTTACGACACGCATGGGCCACGCTGGGGCTATTCATGTACAACGCCACCACACGGGAATTACCTTTTACAGCATTTACTTATTATTTTACGGCACTTTAATATCATCCCGGGTCGGATTTAACTTTGCTGATACCACTGGACAGGATTCTGAGTCAGTTATATCTAGTTGTAGTGGACTGTCCCCAAGAAGTATCAACGCCAAAATTTTGTAAGCAGTTCTTGTTTTCATTAATGCATTTGAATGTCGGGGTTATTAAGATCTTGATTTGACTCATCCAGTGAATACTATATGAGTAGTTCAGATCAAGAGCTTCTCGATGTGTAATGCACTACGTTCCTCACTTGCAGGTGTCATTTATGCGCCTCTTGAACCAAAATTTGGGTCGCCGAATTAATCAGTATTTCGTCGCTAACAGTAGGCTAACAAGGAGGCCGATCTTCACTTGTATGATTGAACAACTTTAATTTAAACGGGTTGTGATCGGTGTCCATTTGCTGACTAGTGCATTGATGGTGATGAAATAATGCGCACGAGTTCAGGAACACATGAGTGTCGTAGCCCACCATTAATTACCAACCTTGATACTAGAATATTTCAACAGGATCTGGTTACGTCATTACTGTGATGACAGAATCGATTCTTGCTACGCGCTTTAAGAACTTCGTCGTTAGTCAGTTTCTGATAATGACGTCATCCTACCATAATATAAGGCAGCCGATGTTCTTTACGAATGCGCTGTGCGTGTACTCATTTGTTTATTGCGTATTTCCGGTGCTGCTATTTCTGTAATTCATCCCACGACTTTCTTTAGAGACAGTCGCGTAATGTGACTGTAAATACGTACATATATATAAATAAAGATTGATTTGTGGTTTAGCTGCTTTCACGTGCTTCGCTGTTCATACAATCACGTGCATATGACGGTTTGGCACCTTGCCTTTTTGGCAGTGGAAGAAGTGTATCCGCCTTCTCAAATATTTGCTTTCCTGTTTTATAATAGAAGAGATGTCAAAAATAAATACTGTTTGTGGGAGGTTCTTCGTATTATGCGCCCGTCGACCTGACGAAAATATCTGTAAATAAAGGCACATGATCAGCGAGGGAATGCTTTGTTATTAATATAGGGACTAAATGTAACAGTCTAACACAACAGTTTATTCGTATATCTACAACTATAGATACATGGGCTACATGTTTCGACTCTTATCGAGTCATCTTCAGGCCCTCAAAGACTACAGATCCAATTATTACAAGGTGGTCAAGTGCACTGTGGGATCCCCAATGCTTACATAATAGTATCGTAA
>JGI20166J26741_11502140_pt1 | contig 12723 bp, 10 predicted proteins | sample TergutCu122P5_FD_26741 | JGI IMG/M metagenome (IMG submission 26741) | reverse complement strand
GTACGACGCCGCAGCGTCGCTGCTGGGCTACACGCCGCAGGCGCTGCTGGACGAGATGGTCGCCGCCGTCGGCGACCACGACGGCCGGCGCGTGTTCACCACGATCACGCAGGTGATCGACATCGGCCAGGATCCGCGCCGTTTCGCCGCCGACCTGCTGTCGCGGCTGCGGGACTTGATCATCGTCGACCAGGTGCCCGATGCCGCCGCGTCCGGGCTGATCGACGTGAGCGCCGACCAGGCCGAACGGCTGCGTGCCCAGGCCGCCGCGCTGGGGTCGAGCCAGCTCACCCGCGCGGCGGAGATCATCGCCGACGGCCTCACGGCGATGCGGGGCACCACCGCACCGCGGCTCCACCTCGAGCTGATGTGCGCACGGGTGCTGCTGCCGGCCGAAACCGACGTGCGCGGCCTCGTGGCGCGCCTGGAGCGGCTGGAGCGCCGCGCGATGCCCTCCCGCGAGGAGGCCGGGCCGGGCCGACCGCCCCAGTCGCCGCCCGCCGACGCGGCCGCGCGACCGGAGACCGGCTGGCGTCGGCCCGCCGCAACCACGCCTCCCACGCCCGTCACCGGCCGGCCCGCCGGTGCACCGCCCCCGCAGCAGCGACCGGCCGATCCACCGCCGAGTGCGCCGACGTTCCCCGCGCCGTCCGCGCGCGAAGAGCCTCAGCGGCCGCCGTCCATCCCCGCCGGAGCACCTCCCGGCACTGCCCCGGGCGCGCGCCACGAGCCCGCGCAGCAACCGCCTCGAGAGCCGTCCCCGCCGACACCCCCGAACGTCGGTGGCGGGCCGAAGGATCTGGCGGCGCTCCGCCAGGCCTGGCCGCGGGTGCTGGACGAGGTGAAGGGCCGGCGCCGCGCCACCTGGATCCTGCTCAACCAGAACGCCCGCGTCGCCGACGCCTCCCCCGACGGGGTCGTCGTCGCGCTCGCGACGGCGGGCCTGCGCGACAGCTTTGCCCAGGGCCACTCCGAGGTGCTGGCCGAGTCGCTCGCCCGTGTGTTCGGCGCGAGCGTGCCGGTTCGCCTGATCGTCGGCGCTCCCGACGCCGGGCGCCAGGCGCCACCAGGCGCTCAGCCCGGGTCCGATGCGGGCGCAGACCCGATGACGCCACGCCCGGCCGCGCCTGCCCCGGACCTGCCCGATCCCGCGACGGACACCGATCTCGACGATGAGCCGCAGCACGACGCGAGCGCGTCGGCCAGCGACCTGCTGGCGAGCGTGCTCGGCGCCGAACCCATCGATGACCTGCCGGACTAGCCCAGGCAGCACCCCGGCGACCGCGCCACCATCTACGGAAAGGACCACGATGTTCCCTGAGGGCTTCGACATGTCGGGCCTGTTGGCCCAGGCCCAGGCCGTCCAAGCTCAGCTCCGCGAGACCCAGGACCAGCTTCAGGCCACGCGCTTCACCGGCACCGCCGGGGGCGACCTCGTCAGCGCCACGGTCCTGGGCAGCGGCGAGCTGGTGGATCTGGTGATCAAGCGGGAGGCGATCGACCCGGAAGATCCGGAGAGCCTGGCCGACCTGGTGATCGCCGCCGCACGCGCCGCCCACGCGCAGGCGACGGCCGCGGTTCAGGCGGCGATGCCGACACTGCCCGACCTCTCGGTGCTCGGCTTGTGAACGTCTACGACGGCCCCATCCAGGACCTGATCGCCGAGCTGGGGCGGCTGCCCGGCGTTGGGCCCAAGGGGGCGCAGCGCATCGCGTTCTGGCTGCTGGACCAACCAGGCGAGGACGTGCGCCGCCTGGCGGGCGCGATCGTCACCGCGAAGGAACGGATGCAGTTCTGCCGCGTGTGTTTCAACATCAGCCAGGACGAGCTCTGCCGGGTGTGCTCCGACCCGCGGCGGGACCACGCCGCGCTGTGCGTCGTCGAGGAGTCGAAGGACATCGTGGCGATCGAGCGCACCCGCGAGTTCCGCGGCCTCTACCACGTGCTCGGCGGCGCAATCTCCCCCATCGACGGGCGCGGACCGTCCGACCTGCGACTCCGCGAACTGCTTGCCCGGCTGGCCGACGGTACCGTGACGGAGGTGATCCTCGCGACCAACCCGACCATCGCCGGCGACGCCACCGCGACCTACATCACCCGGCTGCTCAAGGACCTCCCGGACATCCGCCTCAGCCGCCTCGCCAGCGGCCTGCCGGTGGGCGGCGAACTGGAGTACGCCGACGACGTCACCCTGGGCCGCGCCTTCTCCGGGCGCCGCGTGGTCGAGGTCTGAGCCCGGACGGCCCCTGGCCAACGGGATCGGACCAAACGCCAGACGACAAGGAACGATGGTTCATCATGCGGACCCGGTCACTCGTCTGTGGACCGGCCCGCTTGCCCGTGGACGCCGTCCGAACGGGTGACCTGGCGTGCTAAGGTGACCTCACTCCCTGGACACAGAAAGGTGGTTTGGCGTGCCGACGAGCAATGTGCTCTCCTACCAGGTGTTCCCCTACCGCTGGGTGATCCTCCTGGCGGCCGCGCCGATCATCGCTACATCCCAGATGTTCTGGCTGTCGTTCGCGCCGGTCGCGACCCAGGCGAGCGCGTTCTTCAGCACGACGAGCCTCGGCATCTCGATGCTGTCGATGTCGTTCATGCTCATGTACCTGTTGTTCACCTTCCCGGCGGCGTGGATCGTGGACGGCTTCGGCTACCGGCGCTCCCTCGTGCTCGGCGCGGTGATCACCGCGACGGGCGGGATTCTGCGGGCGACGTTCGCCCACGACTTCGCCGCGGTGCTCGTCTGCCAGTTCATCGTGGCCGCTGGCCAGCCGTTCCTGCTGAACGTCCTGACGAAGATCCCGGCGAACTGGTTCCCCCTTCAGGAGCGCGCGATCGCCTCCGGCGTCCTGACGCTGGTGCAGTACGTCGGCATGATCGTGCCGATGGTCCTGTCGCCGGTTCTCGTCCGCACCCCGGACGACATCCCCCACATGCTCGACGTGTATGCGGTGCTCGCCGTGCTCGCCACGCTGGTCGCAATCGCGCTCACGCGTGAACATCCGCCCGCTCCGCCCGGACCGAAGGCGGAGACGACCGCCGTCAGCCTCCGGGCGATGCTCGGCCTGCTGACCAAGGGCCCCTACCTGCAGATCCTCGTGCTGATCTTCATCTCGCTCGGCATCTTCAACACCCTCGTCACCGAGGTCGAGGCGGTGCTCAGCCCACGCGGCCTGACCATGGGCCAGGCCGACATGGCCGGCGCGGTGTTCGTGCTGGCGGGCATCGCCGGAGCGGTGGTGCTGCCCGGCATCTCCGACCGAATGCGCCGGCGCATGCCGCTGCTCCGCGTCGGGCTCGCGCTGCTGACGGTGTTCTATCTGCTCCTGACCGTGGCGCACGGTGCCGCGGTCATCACGGGCGTCGCCGCCCTGGCCGGGTTCACCATCATGGGGCTCGCGCCGATCGTGTTCCAGCACAGCGCCGAGACCGCCTACCCGGTGGGCGAGGGCTCGTCGTTCGGCCTGCTGTTCTTCACAGGCCAGGTGTCCGGGGCGCTGTTCCTGTACGGGTTCGAGTGGGCGATGGGGCGGACCGGATCGGTCCTGGTGCCGATGCTCGTGTTCGTGGTCCTCACGGCGATCCAGGTTCCCCTCACGCTGCGGATGAAGGAGTCCCCGATCCTGATCGCATGCCGACAGGGTGAGTGAATCGGTGACCAGCCCCGACGCCCCAGCCCCATCGCCCCCCATCGGACGTTCCCGGCACGGCACCGCCGACGGCCTGGTGCTGAGCGCCATCGTCGTCGTCGTCGCGGTCGCTGTGGCGATGCTGGCGGCGTCGTTCTGGCGGGGCCCCCGGCTGGACCTCCTCCTCTATCACGCCGTCGTGATCGACCGGTTCGTGCAGCGGCTGGTCTCGGTCATCCTCCTGTATGTCACGTGGAACCTGGTCCTCCGCAAGCGTGCCGCGTGGCTCACGACCGTACTGCTGCTGACCGGCAGCCTGCTGTGGTTCGTCGCGCTCCACCACCAGGTGTTCCGCCTGGTGGTCGTCGGTTGCCAGGTCTACGCACTGGTGGTCCTGCTCGTGTACCAGGACCGCTTCCGCCGGCCGACCCAGCCGCTGTCGGCGCGGCGGGCATGGATCATCGCCGGCGGCGCCGTGCTGCTGGTGTTCCTCGACGCCGTCGCCGGTCGTGCAGCGCTAGCCGAGCGAGTCGGGGCGCCCATGTCGCTCGGCGACAGCCTCGTGGCGACACTGCGCCTCCTCATCGGCGAGGACACCGGCTTCCCGCGCTACCAGTGGTTCGTGTTCGGGGTGGTGTGGGCGTGCGTGGCGACCTGCGCGGTCCTGCTGCTCCACTCGACGATCGTCACGGATCGCACGACCCGCGCCGCGCACGCACGGGCGCGCGACCTGGTGCTGCGGTACGGCCAGAACCCCCTGTCGTACCTGGCGTTGGAGCGCGACAAGACGCTGTTTTTCGGCCGCGACGTCGAAGGCGTCCTGGCCTACGGCCTCGTCGGCGGCGTTGTGGTCGTCAACGGCGACCCCGTCTGCGCCCCCGGCGACGCTGTGGCGTTCCTGGCCGAGTTCAAGGGATATTGCCATTCTCACTCACTCCAGGCCGTGTTCCTCAGCACCACCGACGCGTTCCTGGAGGCCTACGCCCTGCTCGGCTACCACCGGATCAAGTGCGGCGAGGAGCCCCGGTTCGACCTGGCCCGATTCAGCCTGTCCGGAGCGCCGCGCGCCAAGGTGCGCAACCACGTCAACCACGCCCGCGCCGCCGGGATGACGACGCACGAGTACCGTCCCCTCGATGCGCGCGACCCCGCTGTCGAGCGAGGCCTCCAGGCCGTATCGGCAGCGTGGTTGACTCGCAAGCGCAGCGGCGAACTCGGCTTCATCGTCGGTGGAGTCAACCTGGACGACCCGCTCGACCGGCGCTACTTCTACGCGACCGTGCCGGACGGGACCGTCGTCGCTTTCAGCGTCCTCCTGCCCTTCGTGGCGCCCACCGGGCGGGGCTACCTCGTCGACGTCACGCGTCGTCTGCCGGGCGTCAGCGGCGCCACCGAGCTGATCGCTGCCGACGCCTTCGCGGCCCTGCGGGACGAGGGCGCGGCCGAGGTCAGCCTCGGCGTGGCACCGCTGGCCGGCCTGACACCGGGCGACGACGACGTCGCACGGTCGCTCGCCTTCGCCTACAAGCGGCTCAACGGCTTCTACGGATTCAAGGCCCTGCGGATCGCGAAGGCCAAATACGCCCCCGACCGCTGGGAACAGGCGTACTTCCTGACCTCGACCAGGGGACTGACGCCAGAGATCCTGTATGCGATCGTGACAATCCAGAACCCGGGGGGGCTGCTCGACTTCGTCCGCGGATTCGTCCGCGACCGATGGTCGCGCCGCGCCGGGAACGACCGCCTCACGCCGACGCCCGGCTTGTCGGCGCCGAACTCCGCCGAGTCCGCGTGATCCCCGCGAACGAGGCAGTCGGCCTGGTAGGATTTCGGCCCATGAGAATTGGCATTCCACGTGAAGCCCTGAAGGGCGAGAATCGGGTTGCCGCCACACCGAAAACCGTGCCGCAGCTGATCAAGCTCGGCTACGAGGTGTCCGTCGAAAAGGACGCGGGAATCCGCGCCGATTTCCCGGACGCCGCCTACGTCGACGCGGGGGCAACCATCGTCGACACGGAACAGGCCTGGGGCGCCGATCTTGTCTTGACGGTCAATGAACCCACCAAGAAGCAGCTGGGCCTGATGACCCCGAACGCGGCCCTGATCAGCTTCTTCGCACCCCGGCAGAACCCCGGCGTGCTCGACGACCTGGCCAAGGCGAAGCTGACGGCGTTGTCCATGGACATGGTGCCGCGCATCAGCCGGGCCCAGTCGATGGACGCACTGAGCTCGATGGCGAACATCTCCGGCTACCGGGCCGTGATCGAGGCCCTGGGCTGCTTCGGGCGCTTCATGGGCGGCCAGGTCACGGCCGCCGGCAAGGTACCACCGGCGAACGTGTTCGTGATCGGCACCGGTGTCGCGGGCCTCGCCGCGATCGGCGCGGCGAACAGCCTCGGCGCGGTCGTGCGGGCCACCGATGTGCGGCCCGAGACGGCGGAACAGGTCGAGTCGATGGGGGCGACGTTCGTGAACGTCGCGGCCAGTGAGGCCGACCAGGGCGTCTCCTCCGACGGCTACGCCAAGGAGACCTCGGACGACTTCAACAAGCGCGCCGCCGTGATGTACACCGAGCAGACCAAGCTCGCCGATATCGTGATCTCGACCGCCGCGATCCCCGGCAAGCCGAGCCCGCGCCTGATCACCGCCGACATGGTGGCGAACATGACCCCCGGTTCCGTGATCGTCGACCTCGCGGCGGCCGGCGGCGGCAACTGCGAGCTGACCAAGGCCGGCGAGAGCTACACGACCGACAACAGCGTCACGATCATCGGCTATACCGACCTGGCCAGCCGCCTGCCCGGCCAGTCGAGCCAGCTGTACGGGACGAACCTGGTCAACCTGCTGAAGCTGATGACGCCGGAGAACGACGGGCAGCTCGTCGTCGACTTCGACGACGAGATCGTACGCACCTCGACGATCACGCGCGACGGGGAAATCACCTTCCCGCCGCCACCCGTCCAGGTGTCGGCCGTCGCGCCGGCCCCGGCCCCCGCGCTCGTCAAGGCGCCCGAGGTCGCCAAGCCGCCGGCCGATTGGCGCAAGACGTTCGCGATCGTCGGCGTCGCCGCGATCGCGCTCATCGTGTTGTTGACGTTCGCGCCGCAGAGCTTCCTCAGCCTGATGAGCGTGTTCGTCCTGGCGTGCGTCGTCGGCTACTACGTCGTGTGGAACGTGAACCACGCCCTGCACACGCCGCTGATGAGCGAGACGAACGCGATCTCCGGCATCATCGTCGTCGGCGCCATGTTCCAGCTGATCGGCATCGAACTCGGCACCGGATCGCTGAGCTGGGCCGTGCGGATCATCGCCTTCGTCGCCACACTCATCGCATCCATCAACGTCTTCGGCGGGTTCACCGTGACCAACCGGATGCTGGCCATGTTCCGGAGAGGCTGAGCCATGAACATCGACAACCTGGTGCTCAGCACCTACATCGTGTCCGGCCTGCTGTTCATCCTGGCGCTCGCCGGACTGGCCCAGCACGAGACCGCGAAGCGCGGCAACGCGTTCGGCGTCCTCGGCATGGCGCTCGCCCTGATCGCCACCATCGTGAGCCTGGTCAAGGGGACCGACGGCCGGCCCGGGGCCGACTGGATCGCCCTGGTCATGCTCGTCGTCGCTGTGGCGATCGGTGCCGGCATCGGCGTGATCAAGGCGCTGCGGGTCCAGATGACCGGCATGCCCGAGCTCGTCGCCCAGTTGCACAGCTTCGTCGGAGCGGCCGCCGTGCTGGTCGGCTTCAACTCGTTCTTCGAGTCGCAGTCCGGCATCACGCACGTGGCCAACCCCGTCGCGCACCTCGTCGAGGTATTCCTCGGCGTGTTCATCGGCGCGATCACGTTCACCGGGTCGGTCGTGGCCTGGGGCAAGCTCTCCGAGCACATGCCGTCCAAGCCGCTGATGCTGCCGGGACGCAACTGGCTCAACCTGGCGATCATCGTCGCCTCGGTCGGTCTGGGGGTCTGGTTCGTCCGCTCGGGTATGGCGAACCAGGGCTCCATCACGATCACCATCGTCCCGCTGGTCATCATGACGGTCCTCGCGCTGTTGCTCGGCCTGCACCTCGTGTTCGCCATCGGCGGCGCCGACATGCCGGTCGTCGTGTCGATGCTGAACAGCTACTCGGGCTGGGCGGCGGCGTTCGCCGGCTTCATGCTCGGCATCCCGGTGCTCGTCGTGACGGGCTGCCTCGTCGGGGCGTCCGGTGCGATCCTGTCCTACATCATGTGTCGGGCGATGAACCGCTCGTTCATTTCCGTGATCCTCGGCGGCTTCGGCGTAGAGGGTGGCACCGTGGTGGCCGACGGTGAGCAGGGCGAGATCCACGAGATCAAGCCCGACCAGGTCGCCCAGGACCTGTGGGACGCGAAGTCCGTGATCATCACGCCCGGCTACGGCATGGCCGTCGCCCAAGCGCAGAGCGCGGTCGCCGACCTGACGCAGCGCCTCCGTGACCACGGCGTGGAGGTGCGGTTCGCCATCCACCCCGTCGCGGGACGGCTGCCCGGCCACATGAACGTGCTGCTGGCCGAGGCCAAGGTGCCCTACGACATCGTCCTCGAGATGGACGAGATCAACGACGACTTCAAGAACACCGACGTCGTGTTGGTCATCGGCGCGAACGACACGGTCAACCCGGCGGCGATGGAGCCGGGCACGCCCATCTCGGGCATGCCCGTGTGCCACGTCTGGGAGGCCAAGGAGTGCGTCGTGTTCAAGCGGTCGATGGCCGTGGGGTATGCTGGCGTGCAGAACCCGTTGTTCTTCAAGGAGAACTCGGTGATGTGCTTCGGCGACGCCAAGGCGACCGTCCAGGCCATCGTGGCGGCCCTGCCGGCGGCGACACCGGCGATCGCCGCCCACTGATCCACCACCACCCAACCCACGCAAGGAGCCCCTGGGGACGATCCCCAGGGGCTTCTTGCCGCACGCGCAGGCCCCTGCACTCGGTTCCCCAGACTTGACGTGACCCAGCGGTGACGACAGAGCAGCCCTATCGCACCGACCCGATGGCAGGAGTCCCGATGCAATGCCCCTACATGTCAGCCCGACGACACCACGCGCGCCGAGATGGTCCATGACCAGGGCACCAGTGTCACCAGGTCGGCCTCGGCCGGCGTCGGTGAGGGCCATGTTCCTCAACGTTCCCGGTGGTGTGTCATCGCCACATTCTTGACGTTGGCCCTGCGCTCGAATTCCGTCGTCCGGGTCGGCAACGTGGCGGCCCTTGCTGGTGTGGTCATGACCGTCCGGAGCATCAGATCCAGCCGGACCCAGTGGCCGATGCTGTACAACCGCTGGTTGCGGCTCTGGATCTGCAATCGCTGCGGCAGCTTCCACTCTGTCAGAGACCAGCCGGTCCGCACGACTCCACCAGGCTCACAGCGGGCCAACCATGTCCACCCGCCGACCTACCGGCACCCACCCCCTCGGGCACTATCCTCGTGAGTTCCCTGACGGATCACGCGCCGCCCGTCCTGCCGAGCCGCCAGGCCGGTGCAGCATACGCGAGCCGGCGGTGGGGTGGGCGATCACCAGGGGGCGCTCCGGCAAGGTCTGGGCGATCCGGGCCACAGTCTCGGGGGCCGTCGCGGAATCGGCAAGGACAACTCCAGCGATTGCCATCGCACCACGGTCTTGCTCATCGGGACGCCGGCCAGGACCCACCAGATCGACGACGTCGGGGTACATCTGTGCCAGGCCCCTGTCCAGGGTGGCCAGCCGTGCATCGGGCCCATGCGCACGCACCAGCGACACCAGGTAGGCGTCCGTCACCTGGCGGTGACCGATGACCCGGCTCAGGTCGGCCTCGGCGTACGGGAGGGCATCCGGCCAGAACTCGTGGTTGGGCGCCGCGGTGAGTTGCCGGAGGATGGCATCGATGGTGCTGGGCTGCGTGCCCGTGCGCACGAGGTGCCGCACCAGCGCGCCCTGGACGACCGGCGAGGTCGCGTAGCGGCGCCCAGCCTCCACCCACCTCATGACGCGCGAGTGATGGACGTGCTCCTCATCGACCACCGCGATGAGGACATTGGCGTCGAGCAACCAGACCATCAGTCGTCCTCGTCGATGAGGTCAGCGACCTCTTCGGACGTGATCTGACGGCCCCGCCCGAAATTGATCACGGGGAGCCCCGTCCTCGGGTCGATCTGCATGACCGACGGTGTCTCGATAGGCGCCATGCCCCGCAGAAGAGCCTCGGTGGCGGTATCCGAGAACGAAACCCCGCGCATCTTGGCGTACGCCGTGATCCGCTGGTGCAGTCCGGGTGGGATGTCGATGGTGGTGCGCATAACCATCATCATATCGACGCATCAGTGTTGATGCCACGCCTGACAACCACACCGCCACAGTCCCCGTCGCGCGCTCCGTGACCGCCGCGCGTCGTCGTCGATCCATAGCGGCCCGACCTACACTGGGGGCATGCCGCAGCCACCGTCTCCCACGATCCACGAGCGTCTCGTCGCGCAGGGTGTCACACTCCTCCGACCCGACACGATCGAGATCGGTCCGGAGGTCGACCCGGCCCGGATCAGCGGCGACGGCGTGGTCATCCACCCGGGGTGCCGTATCCACGGCGCGTCGACGCTGATCGGCCCAGGCTGCCAGCTCGGCGCCCAGGCGCCCGTCACCATCGACGGCTGCGCCCTGGGTGCCCGGGTCACCCTGAAGGGCGGGTACGTCACCGGGTCTGTTTTCCTCGACGACGTCACCGTCGGCACGGCGGCCGAGTTCCGCGAGGCGTGCCTGCTGGAGGAGGAATCGGGCGCGGCCCACGCCGTTGGCTGCAAGCAGACGATCCTGTTCCCCTTCGCCCAACTGGGCAGCCTGATCAACTTCTGCGACACGCTGCTGGCCGGCGGCACGAGCCGCAAGGATCACAGCGAGGTCGGCTCCGGCTACATCCACTTCAACTTCACGCCCCGGGGCGACAAGGCCACGGCCTCGATCTACGGGGACGTGCCTCGCGGGGTGTTCCTCGGCAGCCCCCGGATCTTCCTCGGCGGCCAGGGCGGAAGCGTCGGGCCCGTGCGCGTGGGCTTCGGCTCGGTGATCGCCGCCGGGCTGATCCTGCGCGAGGACCTGTCGGACGGCGCGTGGGAGACCGCGCCGACCACCCCGGCCGACCCCGCCCGCGCCGCCCGACAAACCCCCGGCGATCATCACGTACGCCGCATCGTCTCCCATTCCATCAACTATCTCGCGCAGCTGGCCGCACTGCGCGCCTGGTACGACCTAGTGCGCCGGCCCTACTTCGAGGCGGCCCCGCTCGGGGCGCCCCTGCTCGCCGCCGCACTCGACGTTCTCGACGCCGCACGGGCCGAACGGATCAAGCGGCTGCGCGAGTTTGCCGGGCTGATCGACCCGAAGACGCCGGCGCGCCGCGAACTCCGCGACCATGTGGGCGCCGCGGTCGACGCGATTCTGGCCTGCCAGCCGCGCGTGGACGCCGAGTTCGTCGAAGCCACGACAGCTGCCGCCGGGTCGACCGCCTATCTCGACGCCATCCGCGGCCTGCCGTTCCCGCTGGTGCCCCAGGGCCAAGCCTGGCTCAACACCATCACGGGCGACGTCTGCCGGGCGGCCGTTGGTCCCCTGCCGACTCTGGATCTCCACCCCTGGCGCGGCATCTCCAGCGTCACAGGCGCCGGGGAAACGCAGTAAAGGAAACGCCGTGGCCGCGAGTTGGGGCCCACAGGACGGTGCGGCACAATGGTCCACAAAGATCACCGTGCGCCCGCCTGAGACCTTCATGTACCTCGCCGATCAGCCACGGCCCGGATCGGACCCAACACCACAGAAGGGACAACCACCATGGGAGCTTTGTTCGGCACGGACGGCATTCGGGGGCAAGCCAATCGCTACCCCATGGACGCAACCACCGCGTTCGCCCTCGGGCAGGCGGTGACGCATGTCATCCATCCGCAGAACCGGCCCCCCGTGGTCGCCATCGGCAAGGACACGCGCATCTCGGGCTACATGCTGGAGTCGGCACTGGAGGCCGGCGTCACGTCGATGGGCGGCTACGTCTACATGCTCGGCGTGCTCCCCACCCCGGGCGTGGCCTACATCACCGAGTCCATGCGCGCCGACGCCGGCTTCGTCGTATCCGCCAGCCACAACCCCTACGAGGACAACGGCATCAAGGTGTTCGCCGGCACCGGCTTCAAGCTGCCCGACGATGAGGAGGAGCGCATCGAGGAGCTGATGCTCTCCGGCAAGCTGCCCGAGATGGCGCCCCATCCGGACAAGATGGGCCGCGCCTACCGGCTCGATGACGCCATCGGCCGCTATGTCGTGTTCCTGAAGAGCTCCTTCCCCCGCACGCTCACGCTGAACGGTCTGAAGATCTGCCTCGACGTCGGCAACGGCGCCACCTACAAGGTTGCCCCGGCCGTGTTCCGCGAGCTCGGCGCCGACGTCACGGTGATCCACGACGACCCGAACGGGTTCAACATCAACGACGGCTGCGGCTCCCAGCACACCGAAGACCTGCGCGCTCTCGTGAAGAAGACCGGAGCGGTGATCGGCCTGGCGTTCGACGGCGACGGCGACCGCCTGATCGCCGTGGACGAGAAGGGGAACCAGGTCAACGGCGACCAGATCCTCATGCTGAACGCGCTGCAGCTCAAGGCGGAGGGGCGCCTCACCAACGACCTCGTCGTCTCCACGACGATGAGCAACCTCGGCCTGACCCGGGCGTGCGAGGACCACGGGCTGACGCACCACGCCGCGAACGTCGGCGACCGCTACGTCCTGGAGGCGATGCAGCAGCTCGGCGGCGTGATCGGCGGCGAGGACTCCGGCCACATGATCTTCCTGCGCAACCACACCACGGGCGACGGGATCATGACCGCCCTCCAGACGCTGGCCTGCATGCTGAAGCAGAACAAGCCGCTGTCCGAGTTGGCCAAGTCCGTGACGATCTATCCGCAGGCCCTGATCAATGTGGACGTGACGAGCAAGCCGAACATCAACTCCGTGCCGGAGATCGCCGAGGCGATCGAGGCCGCCGAGACGGCGCTCGGCAACGACGGGCGCGTCCTGGTGCGCTACTCGGGTACGCAGAACATGTGCCGCGTCATGG
>JGI20166J26741_11502029_pt1 | contig 12726 bp, 9 predicted proteins | sample TergutCu122P5_FD_26741 | JGI IMG/M metagenome (IMG submission 26741) | reverse complement strand
AGAATATTCAGAAATTGTGAAAGACGACTATCAGCTTTATCATGTCTGTCCGTCCGCATAACTGGACTCGCGGGGGACTCATTTTCACGGAAGTCTGCATCGTGCATACCAAATTTTGTTTAAAACTGGACACACTTTGCACAAAGACCATTGTCCTGGTACGACACTGCCTTGCCGCTGCTAAGGTGCAGAGGAATGTCAACAATGTGTGTTGTGCGGAACGAGGAGAGGCGCATTTGCAGTGCCCACATTTTTGGTGTTCCTTTGAAATTGTGTGCGGGTTTTTAAATACAGGGACGGCTACAACGCGACGCCCCAGCAGCGGTACGCTACGCCGACATTTCCTAAGTTGACGCGCCATTCACCGTGCATTTGATGTAATTCAGCAATAGAACCCATCAGCAATGCACAGTACATTCTGGACAACATGGGAACTGACGGTTGTTCTGCATACCGCCGTCGCCGTCGGTCCGCACTGTGCAGTTGCCTGCCTGTGCTGCTGTTGGCTGCAACGTACAGATTTCTCGGAATGTTAAACTTTCATTAAACTTCCCCAAACAGCAGTGACGGAAGTTAAAATCTGCCCTTTCAGTTCGTTCCCATTAATTTGTATTTCAGGGAACAAAATAAAAATTCTCTTTCTTCTACTGTGTAGTTGTAGAGACATGCAGTACATCTGAAGGTCAGCCCACGGATACACGAAAGCACTGGTACTGGTGTCGACTGAGGAGAACGACTTGGGCCTTGATAGTGGTGGCGTATGGGCGGTCGGGCATGTAAATGTTCATAACCAGTTACTGATGAATGCCAGTTACAAAACCACTGGATTGAAGCGCAGCTGTGTTTTGTGCGTGCGAGTTAATGTCTTTATGAATGTTGCGTTTAGCTGATTAGAGCTACGCATACATTGGACTTGTGGGCTGTTACAAACTGAACACCCGGCAAATGGCAGCCTGTGTCGAGTGATGCACGCACTGATGGAGACCTGAGACCTGTGATTTTGACGGCTGCTGTGTTTTCTCCGCGAGGATAGCCCAGTCATCGCTGTCGAGGACACAGTCGTTCTCTGGAATCACCAACAGTAGGTCTTAAGTACTGGGTCATTACGGCAGATAAGGGGAACTTATGCAAGATGTCTGCTGTCTACTGCGAAGCAATGAATCTCAGTGGTTACTATATTTACCACGTGATTCTTCTCTTTCCTATTGCTGTCGCAGTCAGACCCGATTGTTTCACTACAGAGTATTAACAAGCTGGTTTTTGTAATGTATACGCGTTGTGTTTTCTGTCCGGTGAGAAATGAATGTATGTAATTTAGATGAACGTGCATGTTTTAAATGGATCAAACTGCAGCAGCGTTCTTTAATGTTTCGGTACAAACTGTACAAAATGTTCAAACTGTTCAAACAGCTGCAGTTATTTTTGTATGTTCAAGATTTTTGAAAGGACATTTTTTATTTCGCTCCATAGCGCTGTGCTGTTGTCGAACTGTTTGCGGTTTGCGCAGCTTTGCCTTCTGTTTGCGCAGCTTTGCCTTCTGTTTGCGCAGCTTTGCCTTCTGTTTATTTGGCTGATGAATATGTAGGATGATTAGCAATTGTTTCAGCTCAGATACTTTATAATGTGTTTCTTTAGCATTAACCCCTCACGGCCCATTGGTCACTATATGTACCGCACAGTGGTCACTATATGTACCGCCAGTTTAACACACACAAATTCTACGTTCTGTCCACACAGTGTATTTATGTGTTTTGTGTGAATCTCAGAACAAACAGCCATTATTTCCCTATACAACATCAACTGACTGGTTTGTATAACTGAGATATAGAGTGTTTACTGCGCGGTGCGGACTGAGTATATATAATTGATGTTAATTGCAGTATTTAAAGGGCCGTTCCTTGGCTCAGACGGTCAGTCGCTGGCCGCTGACCGCGGAGGCCTCTCTGCGATCCCAGGCCACTCCAAGTGACATTTGTGATGGACAAAGTGGTAATTGGGCAGAGTTTTCTCCAGGTATTTCGGTTGTCCTTTGTCAGTGTCATTCCAACAATTCTCAATATTTTTCCATGTTGCAACAGCCCTTTTGGGCCAGGGCCTACTCGACAGGACTCCTGTGCCCTAGTGATCAGCTCATCGCAGAGACCTCTATCTGCCAACCCACAAGAAAGAGACATTCATGCCTTTGGCGGGGTTCGAACCCGCCATCCCAGAAAGCGAGCGGCCGCAGACCCTCGCTGTAGACAGCTTTGCTCCACACTCATCCTTATCCATGTTTTGCCTTTACCAGTAGGACAAACGGGCGAAGCCTGAGAACCTTCAAACTAAGCACTGTCCTGTCGCGTATCAGGGATCGTTGACAGAACATAAATTGACATTATTTTTCACCATTAAAGTGTTACTCACTCTCCTTCTGTCCAAAATTAGTTTAACTTTGCGTCTGTCCTTGTACAAGCTGTTTCGTTATTGACAAGCTGCTGAGCGCGTCACATCAGTTTACGGCTACTCTGTGTAGTGAGACGAACTTCACATCCAGTGGTGGTCTTCTTTGGTGTTTACACAACTTGAAGTGGTTAAATGTTCTGACGTTTCGAGTAACGTACTGCCTCCATTTTCATGGTGACTGGATTCGTTGAAGTGATGCTAAAAATACACGTGTCGGTTGTATATTACGGTTTGAGGGTGCTTGGTCTATTTGGTCGCCCTGAAGATGGAGGCAGTACGTTCCTCCGAAACGTCAGAACATTTAACCACCGTACTTTGCAGAAACCTAAGTGACGACCGTCATTTTGTCAACAACCGCCATGGCAACCTGAAAATGAAAATGAACACGTGTTCGTGCTAGTGGCTCTAATGCTATTAGCAGTCGCGTGTGCAGTGGCACTGTGGTGTCTTCGCACATCTCCCGGTAAGTACACGCAGATTCTCGGTCCCTATCTTGATGGTTCACTGAGGTGCTGAAGAGGCCGGCCTATAACCGACAGGCACAACGCCCGTTTTCTGTCCGTTGCAGAAATGTCCGCGTGACTGAAGCTACGAATGTTCTCCCAACACAGTAAATGTTTTGTTACAACGTAGAGCCGTGCAGATTGGTGTCTTCTGACATGTTGTGCTGTGTCGGTGGGTGAGCGGTTACTGACATGTCGAAGGGTCCTCTTGCCTTCATGTTCAGGATCAAGCAGTCCGAAACAGAAAAGGACGGCCGTTCTGAACGACGGAACCACTAACATCACTTCCCAGAAGTCGTGAATCTTCAGCCATACCGCAGACGTAACGCCGCCTGGACGTTGCGAGGTGAGCCTAGCAGCGACCGCGCTATGTGCTGTGTTAAGGGGCTCAGCTGGCAGGCAATCTGGTCGCTACGTACAGTACATATCATTAATAACAACTAATTTTATTATTGTTGGAAGTATTAAGAACAAATGGCGCCCCCCATGACCCCATAATGTGGTTGTGTCATGGTTATATCAGAGTGTCGTTCTAGGGTTAAATTGCTGGATTTCTGGACGTTGTAACATGAGATGATGGTCAGAATCCAAAAATTGAGTTATGCTACGGCTGTCTGCCATTGGCACGAATACTGAGACGTGCTGTTGGGTACCCTTTGTGTAGCAGGCTAGAGAACAGAACTGGCAGTGCTCTGTGCGCAGATGATTGCCGTTGACTGCGTCCCGTTTGAGCTGTGCTTCTGGTGAAAACTGCTGTTTATTGGTTTGTCAGTACAGGAAATGACAGTCAGTTCAGCCAAGATCGTTCAGTCCACGTCAGGTCAGTCACTATACGTGGGCCGCGATAGCTCAGTCGGTATAGCGACTCGCTACGAGCTGGACGGTCTGGGAATCGAATTCCGGTGGGGGCGAGATTTTCCGCACCCGTCCACACCAGACCTTGGCCCTTGTCTGATCAACTGTAGCTCCGTAACATCCAGACGGGCAGACACGGGAATGGCCCCACCATTTTCCGTTCTTTTACGTTCGAGTACGTCATGCTCAGAACACTGAAAGTCGGTGTCCTTCACAGTCCATGCGCGCAAATAATTGTGACTTTGTGTCCCGCTGGGGCGTCGACAGCTGTCGGTAACGCGGCAGCCGAATCCGTGGGCAGCTACCGTCTGGAAGGCGCAGCCACATGCGTCAGAGAACTGTGTGACTGCACAGCAGTGCACAGTGCGGCACGGCCAGCATGTTTCGGCACGAAGTGACACACTACAGGCAAGTGGGAAGGTTGGGAGATTTTATGTAGGTTTTGATTATGTACAGGGTGGCGCAAAAGACACTTGATTTTAACATGTTGCCTATAGTGCCATATGACTATTGGTGTGCAGTTATACCGTACAGTGCGTCTTCTGACTTAAAGCAGTAAATTTCACGTAAAACTTAAATAACTTATACTTTGTGTTTTACTTGTTCTCCCTGATGATGTACCGTGCAGCCTGGCCGAAACATCCAGGGGGAGTACTGAACTTAAACGGTTGTTCTTCGTAACATGTCGTGTGCTGCTGTCGGTCCGTATTGCGGATTTACATAACAGTGAATGGTGAATGAAGCTGCCCTTTCAGATCTGCTTAACAACGTCCTTCAGCTGCTAGCACTTGTTCCAAGGAGCTGGCATTAGATTTGAGCTGTATTTCTCTTTTCCCAATTCAGATTACGCCGGAAGTACGGCACCATGACGTGACGTCCTATAATAGCGCGAACTGCTGAGCTCCGTCCGTACTGGCCCCTGCCAACTACAAACATAACTACGGGCGCAAGTCGACGCCCCTCGGCCCGTTGAGCACGGACACCGCAGTAATTATGGTGGGGACTGTGCTTACGCTAACGGATTTCCCACCTTGGCGTGGTCGCGCAGAGAACTTGTGTTACACGGACTGTGTGACATTTCTGGGGGGAGGGAATGTTTATTAGACGGATGTCTGGTGCTGGAACGTAGAGTGGCTAAGGACCTGTGCGGACCGGACACCGGGCGGTGGGGGGATCGTGCGTATTTTCTGCCGCCCCGGTTCATTTTAAACAGTCGCCGTTACCATCTGAAGCATTCCCGCTCAACCCATAGCTCGCGAGGGGCATTTTGTCCACGGAGACATTTGTTGCGACGTGCAGTGACACCTGGCCTAGAGCGCGATGTTTCTTATTATTATGACCAGTATATTTCTATTACATGTGATGCATGGACAAATACTCAGGTAAAATTATGCACATAAGTACACGTAGATGTGTGTGTATGTATGTATGTATGTATTCACTCTTCATTCTGTGTATTGAAATTCATGATGCCCGCGTGCAGACCAAATATTGCGAAACTTGCCGGCACTAAATAACAGTTTGAGTAGGCCTGCAGGTTCCCGCTATCAGCTGAGTGAACCGGTTTGTAGCGTAGGGTGGAGCTCTGTTCATGGCGAAGGGCAAGAGGTAAACTATTGCAAGGTCGCTGTCCGCACACTGCGGCCCGTTTGTTGCGTGTGGTTGCATAACCGTCGGCAGGCAGAGCGGTCTGAAAAACAGATGTGACAGTACTGGCCGATACAACACTCCTGACATCTGAAGGAACATTGCTTTTTGGAAAGTTCCCAGAATTCTTTCGTTTGTCTTCTGGTAAGAGCAACATGTAGATGAAGATAAGTGTGGAACATTGGTGGAATGATACTGACTGGAGACAACCGAAGTACTGGCAGAAAAACCATTCCCAGTGCCATTGTGTACACCACAAATCTCACATGGAATGATCTGGGATCGAACCCGCGCTTCTGCAATGTCACAGCGATGACTAACAACCTGAGCCAATGCACGGCCTGGCACAGTGATCTGCAGAGGCTGAACAGTGTGTCAAGTTCAGTTCGGACCCCACGCAATGAACACCCCGCGTGTCCTCTGACACTACTGTCACAGAGTGTTTGTGTCACTGTAGGTGGTGCAGTTGAAGTTATTGAAAATGTGTAGAAGCAGAACCCATAAGAGATCAACTAATAAGAAATGTCACTAACAAAGAGCATGATTAAATTGAGGAGGTTGAAAAGGGCGAGGCAAGCTGCATGCGCAGGGGAAACCAGAAATGCTTACAAAATGTTGGTACGAATACTCAGTGGCAATATATCACATTTAAGGTCTAAACGTAGGTGGAGGGGCTGAGAAATGCACGATCGTTCCAACACGGCAAGATTTGCAGAAAAAATATTTTGAATTTTCTCTATAAAATTGTTACCAATATTTTGCTTTCCAACAGCTGTTTAAGTGTAGGATTTTAGGTTCAACTGCATAAGTTGTACTTGTGGTTTTGTGACGGACTGATTGTGTAATAAGAGGAGGCAAAAAACTGTTTAGCGACTTAGCTGCGAGATGCGCGCAGAAACTGATATTGTCTGTCGGTATTGTCCGAACTCTACTAAAATTGCAGTATGTCCAACATGGCGCTCCTGGAAATTCGTTCACCATATTGCTGAATTGCCTGCAGCTGCAGTCAGCATAGTCCTGTTTGAGAAGCTAACAGCTCTTAAGTTAGCCTATATGAAACCCGAATATTCGTAACCGTGTGCACAACAGCCACCCGCTGTTTCACTGCCAGCCTGTCTGCAGTATCCGCTATCCGCTGTACTGCTGTTTACTGCTGTGATGTACCAACAGATACACATTTACTCGTATCAATATGTTCAGTCACATATTGTTACTTCTCACCAACATGTTTCGGTCATTGCTGTGACCTTCATCAGGGTGTCTTATAGCAAGAGTACAACCAATGTACAGTACAAACAGCACTCAATTTTACACTTGATTTTCTGACAAATCTCACGGCCATAGAGCTTCAAAATTATAAGTTAAAATGTAAAATGTGAAAAAGTGGTACAATAGGATCTGTTTGTGTGCAGCCGGTTTTGCGATGGTTCAGACATGGAACATGTGAAGTCAGTCCACTGTCATATTATTCTCCAATCGATGCCTTCGTCTTCCTAGAGGTAGCTTTCCTTCGTGTTTCCACACCAAAACCCCGTGGGCGTTTCTCGCCTTCCCTCATACGGTCACGTGCCCTGCCACTGTTCTTCACCGCAACATCAGCAGGGTCGCGTGTGGCCCACGTATCAGTCGTGCCTTGGAGAGGCCTCAGACCGATACGTCATACTGGTGCTCCGCGCTGTAATGTTGCTTGTGACGTCACAGGAGTGCTGTTTCTGACGCAACGATCAGCTGACAGCTGGCCCAGTCAGCTGATCGCCGCTGTCGTGTTCCACCGTTCATACAGCTCAGTCGGTAAAGTGGCTAGGCTGCCCACCCGACTACAGCTCTGACTTGCGATGGAGCTTTGCTTTGCCATGAAGGCTCCCAGGCTTCGCCCGCTTGTCCTTCTGCTAACAGTAGTATTTAAGATGACGAGTGTGGAGCATTGGTAGAATGGTAGTGGCAGGGCAAAAAGAGAGCCTGTGCCTGTGCCACGTTAGCTGCCTAGACCAGTGGGCAGTTTGAGTCCCGTATTGTGACGGTCCTAATAGAAATGCTTCCTGCTTCTTGTATCCTGTTTCCTGTCGCAGACTAAGTAGAGAACACTTGAAGATATGCCGAAGCTAATTCCGCACTCTTACCAATACGTACGGTAGCCACAGTCTGAAAGCTATGACCACGTATTGCGGCACAGTTTCGAATCCCCTCTACCAGTCTGTTCCACATCTGTTCTACTCCACAGGGTTTTCGGTATCTCTGAGTATGCAGAATCTACTGATGAATTGGCAAGGACGTGGAAGGGAGCGATTTTGGTGTGATTTGGGTTATTATTCAGAACTTGTCCGGAGGGACAGTACGTAACTGTGGACAGCCGGCCATGGCGCAGAGGCATAGAGGGGACTGCTGTGTAGTTTTGAAGAGCAGAGAGGCGTTACGTTTGTTCCTGAGCTAATGCAGCGTAAGTATGGTTGTCTGTTCGAGACATGGCTCATCACAGACGACGGAAAAAGTAGTTTCTGTCTTAAGGATCGAAGTCCCGTGGGGCAGTGAACTGTGGAAACCTCAAATCCCGCAATTTCGTCTGTCCTTTCCTTTATCCCTTTTGTATGTGACCCCCCCCCCCGCCCTTACCTTACTCCACTTCACATAAATACAGTGCCTGCACCCAAATTTGTCCGTTCACTCATCCCTGTCGTACCTCTATATCTTTCCCTCGTTTCAGCCGTGTTCCTGGTCCACAGATCTGTTTCTTAGCCCGAAGTACTCGTATTCTCCGTACCCCAGTATCGGCGCGTTCCCTTTCCTCCACCATGATAAAAACTGACCCTTATTTATGATGTGGATAATTATTACATGTATGACTATGTATGTATGTGTAAGCAACTTGAACTTAAGTTGAAAAAAAGCGACTTTGTCCGCCTGAATGGTCCAGAGGACGCCAAACAGAACAAACGTAGCAGTACGACTGCTACAGCCGTTATTGTGCAGCTTTGGTCTACAAATTAAGATGGCGACTGCTGTTCTGCTTGGCAACAAATTGCGGGTACTTTTCGCTCTATTACATCAGCCAGACATTCATTTTGCTGTTTGCCCCCTTCAGTATCTTGCGTGATGTCATCCAATGTCAAGTGACGAAATGCTGCATATGAACTCATTAGTTGCCAGCCTAAGTCGACTTTCTTTTCAGCCGAAATAAGTGTTGAATTGCAACACAAATTGTAGGAGTGTTATCTGCGTAGATATGGAACGGAAGAGTGACACTACTGTAAAGTGGTTTGTGAAACAGCACTACATGGCCGCTACAGCTGCGTAAAGCCCAGTGGTCACTATATGTATGTACCGCCAGTTTAACATTTACAAACTCTACGTTCTGCCCACACACTGTATTTATGTGATTTGTGTGGATCTCAGTACAAACAGCCATTATTTCCCTATACAACATCAACTGACTGGTTTGTATATCAGAGACAGTGTGTTTACTGCGCGGTGCGGACTGGGTGTTTGTGTATAATTCAGGTTAATCTTTCTCTTTATATTGTATGATGCGGCGAAAGTAGCACCATGAAATTTAAAGCCATCCCCTCTCCGTCCCCTTTGTGGGAGAGGAGGCCTCTAACACCATAAGAGGGGAAAAACACAAATGCCAGCAAAACCAAACTAAAACATGTTCGTGGTTGCGAACGGGGCCACATACCAAGTACGGCTTTGCTGGTCGATAGTCAAGCAGTAAGACTAGTGCTCTGCTCTGCTCTAGTCTGGAGGCAGTCTGCTCTGTGGCCGGCACTGCTGTGTAGTTCTGCGTCGCCATGTTCTCGGTATTTTGTTTCTAAATTTTTTCAAGTTCGATGTTTAAACGCGTGCCATAGTTAGACACAAAACAAGTTTAATAAATAAATTAATAATAATAATAATAATAATAATAATAATAATACAATAAGACAGGCAAAGTACGTATGACGTAATATTGAAGCGCGTTTGTGTAACCACTGCTGCAGAGGAAAAGCAATAAGTATTAGAAATTCTCTATGTGTGTGTGTGTGTGTGTGTGTAGCGTTAGTTATCCAGCACGCAATTCTCATGTGCCCTACTGCCATCTGTGGCCTGCCCGACTGTACAATATTTTCCACATTATCTCATAAACGGCGCGATTTTCGAAGAAAAACACAAAATGTGTGGTTTGAGTTTCTCTACAAATTTTGTCTGAAACATTTGTCATTATTAGAAGAAGAGAGCGAGATGTGATAAAAAATGTATATCGGTCTTCATGTACAGTGCCCACTGTACATGTGCAGTGCCGACTGTACATGTGCGGTGCCCACTGTACATGTGCAGTGCCCACTGTACATGTGCAGTGCCCACTGTACATGTGCGGTGCCCACTGTACATGTACGGTCCCCACTGTACATGTGCAGTCCCCACTGTACATGTGCAGTGCCCACTGTACATGTGCGGTGCCCACTGTACATGTGCGGTGCCCACTGTACATGTGCGGTGCCCACTGTACATGTGCGGTGCCCACTGTACATGTGCGGTGCCCACTGTACATGTACAGTGCCCACCCGTTCTTCTTGTCAGGTTTTAATGAAACTTTAATTTCTCGTCAGATTTTCGAAAAATACTCAAATATCAAATTTCATGGAAATCCGTCCAGTGGAGCCGAGCTGTTCCATGCGGACAGACAGACGGACGTGACGAAGCTGACAGTCGCTTTCCGCAATTTTGCGAACACGCCTAATAATATGCTGATGCACACACAGACCGTGAATATGTGCGGCAGTAACTGCAGGTTGTGACGATCGTACAAAACACACAAATTCGGTGTTCGTGGGTTAGTGCAGCACTTGGTGGACTGTTCGAACGGGAGAGCGAAACGTCAGCACGTATCTGGCGGTCTGCAGGCGACGTCCGACCGACGGAACGTGACGTCACATGCGGTCGCCGTCAACCCGCGCAAGACGCGAAACGTGCAGTGAGCAAGACGGCGGCACGTCGTGACGTAACACCAATTGTAGGCGCAGTAGGACTACGGACTGGGCGGTCCGGGGTTCAACATCTGGCAGGCAGACCGGCTGTGGGGCTCACACTGCCACTTGTTTAGTGTGTGTCGGGGGTAAAGCGGCCGGGACTTGAAGCTGATCACGCCCCTCACCTAATGCCGAGCCCGTCAGCACCTTAGTGACGTGCACTGAAACTGTTTCTTTTTTATCTTCTTTCAATCGCCACAAAACCAAACTTTGCACACGCGCCACAAGTAGCCACACCGACGTCACTTCACCACCTGACAGTAAGTGTCGCCCGCCGCCTCACATTTTGACGCGCCTCGCCGTGTTCTGTTGCTCATTAAAAGTGTGGCATTGTTCATACCAAGTTTCGTCTAAATCAATCACGTGCTTCAAAAGTTGAAGTGGGGAGCACAGTGATCTCAAAATACTTTTTGTTGCATTTTTAGGTACGTGTGTTGGCTAAAGCACGGTTATTGTTTCCATAAACGGCATTAAACCTTCGGTCTTTGTAATGTAGTTGCAGCGTGTTTTGTGTGAGCTTATAAATGATTTTAATGAAATTTGGGGCTTAAAGAATCACATCAAATGCGTGTGAGTATCAGTGCGGGCAAGGTAACATGACATGACATGACATGACATGACATGACAGCTGAGACTGTTACGTGTCATGTTACTGTGCTGTGCCGTGATTTTCATATTTACTAAATGTTTGGTAATTGTTAAAATTGTATACAGTATTTGATAAGTAAGGTCTAAGTTGAGATTGGCAGTGTATCTAGCAAACATGGAAGCAGGTATAAATAAACATATATTTTCAGCTCCAGTACCTTGAGCGAAGAGACGAGTGAAAACATTTAGGCGTAGATGGGAAGATATTATTAAAATGGTTCGTAGGTCAAACGGAGTAATCAGTGAGTGTATTACATGGATTGATCTGGCCAAGGTTAGTGTCTAGTAAACGTCTTGTGAGCCGCTGGTTTGTGTAGTTAGCAGGAAATATGTTGAGTAGCTGAGCTACTGTTAGCTTTTCAAGTGTAGCTGTACCAGATGGTTATAGTCAGTCATACGTAACTTCGAATTTAATTGCCAGCTTCTGAATTCTGTGGAAAGATGCCGCCTGCCGTCCGAGCGTCAACGTCTGAGCAGTTTAACATCTGACGATGCAATACACCGACAGCCGAAGCTGCCATTTATCACTAAATGACCGTCACAAGATCTGCTGCCACGTCAGCACCAGTTCGTTATTCGCTTATCATCTTATGTATTCTGAGTTGTGGACGGCGTCGTAAAATAAACAACACTCATACAGCTAGCAGAATACGAAGCGCGTTAACCATTTCTAGTGTAATGGTAACTGTAGACGCCGTCTGCTGTAACATTAAGAGCCCCAATTTTCCCCACGTTTTGTGTGACCCTCAAACCTAAGAGCTGTTACGTCTGTCAGCAGAACCCGCCGTCCCCGTCGTAGCGGCGAAGGCACAGACGTTGCTGAAAACTGTTCACACTAATCGGTTACAGATGGTTAAGCAGGGCGAGCAAAGGTCCTTCTATAGCCGAATGTCAGGTGACCTGCGTTGTGTAACAGTGCTGTTGTGCGGCCATATCTGTAGTTACAGGAGGGGTCAAGTTGATGACGATGCTGTGTTTCCAGTTAAATATCTGTTTACTGATTTCTGCGATCTGTGATTACTGCGGTTCGCGGCCTCCATAAGCAAATGACGTCACTGATAAATCGTACAATTTCGCGATGTTCCTAACCGTCCAGCACCTAACACAAAGGTTGTCCAACTACTGCATGTAACATAGTCATTCTGCAGAAGGCAGCGGTTTGCCAGCTACTCGAGAAATTCCCAGAATTTTGTGCAACCCTACGGTTCATAACCGTCTTCACAACAGCCCACCTCGTGCCCCTATCGTAAGTCACATCAGCCCAGTCCACTCCGCCCCATCCTATTTGTTGAAGGTTCATTCTAATATTATCCATTCATCTACGCGTGGGTCTTCCAAGTGGTCTTTTCCCCCAGGTTTCTCGACGAAGTTTCTGTATACCAGTTGTTCCCACAGACTGGGCCGACCAGCTCCAGGGGGATCCGTGGATACTCTTCTGTAATGACTATCTGAAAGTTTCCTTATTTTTCCATTCAAGGAGTAATGTTTTGTTACAGATAATCGTGGAACTTCCTTAACTGGCGATGTGCATGTTTCGTGTGACCGTTAGAATATCTAATTAAGAAACCCCCTGTACCCACGAAGTGAGCGACAGGCAGTTTAATTACGGTCCAATAATGCAATGCATT
>JGI20166J26741_11501807_pt1 | contig 12736 bp, 10 predicted proteins | sample TergutCu122P5_FD_26741 | JGI IMG/M metagenome (IMG submission 26741) | reverse complement strand
TTTTTGGACCCATGTTGATAGGAACTTTTTTGCTTATTTTGGGGTGGGGAATACCCAGGAAAAGTTTGTGACATAGGTATTGAAACACCCTGTATATTTTCCAAAAGTCATTCCATTTATGAGAATGTGGAAAAAAATGGCAGAGCCAGACAGGTCACACATGGCGATATAATGGTGAATAGAGAAGATGTACTTTGCATGCCAGTTAACTAAGGCAAGAATACACACACACACTCATAATATTTAATAGTTTTTACTTCATAATTGATTAATTTTGTCTGGTCTTGTAAAATGTTTTATGGCAACACTGAAACTGAGAAACTATGCAGCCACTTACATGTTATTATGATCTGTTAAGCCAGATTGTATGTCGAAAGAAGGGTATGAGCAAAGCAACGTTCTTTTCTTTCATTGCAACATTTATATGTAACGTGTGAAAAGAATTAAAATTAGTTGGAATAGTATTTATTTAAAAAAAAGCTGTTGCATATTTTTTGCACTAGTTCTGATTACATAAATTTACCATAAAACCATTGTTGTGCAACACTCTACATTTTTATATAGTTGGCAGTGACGCGTAACTCAACTTCAAATACACACACACAATCCAGTGTTATGTTTCCACTGCAAAATGGTTACACAAACGACCTACAGTGTTGCATTATACCTAAATTATCTGTCTGGTTAAAATTATAAAGCAATATGTTGTTAGACATGTAATTCTTATGTCCAGGTTATGAAAATTTTTTTCTGCCATTACCTTTAAAATGGGGCTTTGATGTGGAAACCAACATACCTGTTGGCCCAGAGGCATTCCGGCAGTGCTTATTTGACATAGCTTAAGTCACATTTCTGCAGTTTCTGTTTTACAGTGATGTTGTTTGCATGTGCATGTGAAGTGGCATCATTGTTTCTTCATAAATTTGGAACCTTAGATGGCAATAAAAGTTGTTGCACCCTTCAGCAATTTTTCACCATATTCTTACCCTCAAATAAACTCAAGTTGCAAGTAAACACATCCTTGTATTAAAAACAGACATGCTGCTTATTGAAGAACAAGTACCTTACTGATTTCTATGACCTACACACAAATTTTATTTTCAGAGTTATAGGAATAGTTAATGTGGGGACAGATTAAATCAAACATTCCCAACCTTCATGTGGGAAAGGTCTTTGATACAGAGATGGCAGCAGCAGCAGCAGCACATATGTCCCTTTCCCCCCTCTCCCCTCTATTCAAAACTTCCTGGTAGCTGTAAAAGTGATGGTTGCAAGTTGCAGTGGTGGTGGTGGTGGTGGTGGTGGTGGGGAGGGGGTGGAAAACCAAGAGACCTCCACATGGGAATTCCTGCTTTAGATGAAGAGATCTTGATACAACAACACTGCCCTTAGAAGCCCAACCCTGGGGATGCTGGGCTTATGAATGCATGAAAGTAACTGGTAACTTGGAGGAATCAGGGCATCTCAGGCCTGATGAACTGTTCAGAGTCATAGCATATGAAATGAATGTGGACAACCTCTCAGTCAATAAATCAACTATAATGCCACCAGCAGAAGCACAGTGCATATTCAGTTTGTGACATCACTTGCTGAGAATCATGATTGTAAGGTCAGAATTTTTGGCACAAAGGGAACATGAATATTGATTATTGTTCAAGCACATTCACACAAAACAGTGGTATGAATTTTGGGATGTCAATGATTTGTTACACTAGACATGGATTGATTACAAAATCAAAATTTATTAGACACAGGAAAATGTGTTATTTAGTAGTGCAGTTAGGGCCAAAAATAACCAAATATGGGCTTCTATTAACCCCAATGCTGGCCCCTCTGCACTATTTGGTTGTAAATGCATGTAAGAGTTCTGTGAATTTAAAACTGTTGCATCTTTGGCAGTAGATGGGATTTAAACCCAAGCATCATTGAAGGGTTAAATTTGGGAACACAAAATTTGGATTGCACTTAAGTAAACCATTAGTGTTATAGCTAGAATTCTAGAACCAAAGGAGCTAGATATTTGAAATTTTCTTTAGAGGCAGATAATAAATATAACTATAAATGGTGTATGAATTTTTCATGTGTTAGAGATTAAAGCAAGTTGTAAAATACTTAATCTTGAATATACATATAACATTGAATCTATGCTCATGAAAGTGATGCACAGAAGTGGATCATCAACTTACTACATTATGCAACTGTTACTGTACAGATAGCACTAGACTCACAATATAAACTGAAGCTTTTGAAGAGATGTCGGCAGAATTTTGTTTATTCTTTATATTAGTGGCAGCAGCCAGTGCAACACTTTACCTTGCAATTCAGGATGTATATCCCAACTACACTCGAGATTTGTACAGTGACCTGAGTTATATGATGGTCCAAGGGTCACTAGTTATACGAGGGGGTGCTGATAAGTTCTTAGCCCCACCAGGAATGAAACAAGCTACAGCGACCAAACTCGGGATTTATTCAACATACTCCCCACGAAGCTCAATACACTCTTCTTAGTCCGTTGATCTAACTTTCGCAAACCACTCAAAAAAAAAAATCAGAAGGTTGTCCATCCAACCAGGTTTCCGCGGCAGCAATGACCTCCGCATCGGACGAAAAATGGCGACCTTCAAATTTTTTTTTTCAGTCCAGGGAAAAGATGGTAGTCTGACGAGGCCAGATCCGGAGAATAAGGTGGGTGATCAAGACATTGGAAGCCCAGGTAGGCCATTTTCTTCTGGGTTTGCAAGTGCCCGGTGAGCCGGGGCATTGTGCAAGAACAAGACAAGGTGAGAACGTTTCCAGCGGATTCTTGCATTCGGAATTTTTGGGGGTGGGGTGAACCGCTATGCCGCCACTCCATCGATTGTTGCTTAGTCTCCGGGTTATAGTGATATAACCAGGTTTCGTCCATGATCACCAATCGCGACAGGAAATCATTTGTATCACGCCGAAAAAATTCCAAAATTTGTTCAGACGACTGGCACCGTTGATGTTTTGGATCCGCATTCAGGCATTTCGGGACACACTTTGTGAAGAGCTTCCGCATGTCCAAATCTCCATAAATGATGGACCCAACCTGCTTATGTGAGATTCCCAGTTGCTCAGCAATTGATTTAGCCGAAATCTGGTGTTCTTCCAAGATTAGCTCGTGAATTTGATCAACAATCTCCGGGGTGGTCACTGTTTTGGGTCATCCAGGACGAGGCACATCTCAGGTGGTAAAATCACCATGTTTAAACTGGGCCACCCAGTTTTTGATGGTGGTATACGATGGTGCATGTTCCCCTAATGTTTCTTTCAGAATGGCGTCAATTTCCTTCAGTGCCTTGCCTTGCAGGAAAAAAATAAACTTGATGACAGCTCACGTCTCGATGTTGAAATCGCGCGCGTCGCCTGACATACTTCCTTTCAGCCTCTGTAACAAGAAAAGACTTGCAATTCGGCACGTGAACTGACCCCTCTTTCCAACGACACTATCGATTCCGTCTTACGACATCGGGAAGGAGGTTGGGCTAAGCACCCCGTCATACTTTAATTTTTAGTAGGCAACGTTTTTCTTTTAGTAGTATGCTGCTAATGCAGATTATACTGCTGTGTACCTTTAGATCTTGAAACCAGTCCTAATACTTATTAGTGCACAAGCTGACCACCATGTACATCATACACCTGTCACAAGATATCTTCAAGAGCACTCATTCACATACCAGAAAGGTTTTCAGTATTTCTGTTTGCTGGAGACTGGACATTATGGGCTGTCTTTAGTAGAATTAATGTACAGGAGGTTCCACATAAGGTGTGCAAAACTTCAGGATGTTTTGATGTCATTTGGAAGTTTGGTTTGCCTTATGTGGAACACCTGTGTGTGCCATTGCCCATGGTATTCTAGTTTCAGATGTTTAACACCTACTTGCAGGATTGTTTACACCCTGCCTTTTTTGTGTTAATATTCATTTTTTTTTTTACAGGTGATGCCAGTAATCAAGTTCATATGGAAGGGTATGGTGTTTCCAACCAGTGCATGGCTCTTGTTCGAGATAACTGTCTCATTCCAACTAAAGATGCTCCAGAATTGGGTTACATCAGGGAATCTACAGACAAGCAGTATGTACCAGATGTCTACTACAAGGTAAGTGCTTAGCACTATTGTTAATTTGCATGGTATGTTATTTAGAAGTTCCTAGAACCATATTGAAAATTAATATTTTGATAAAATCAGAGTGAATTGAAGGGGATTACTTCTTTTCTCACTAGTCAAAGGTTTGTGCATTTGCTGCATCCATTTGCCTAGTTGTATGCATGTAATAACTGAAGAAGTGTTGAATGAATTTCCATATTAATTAAATACTTGATAATTTTACAAAATATTGTTAGGCAAGTTCAGTTTTTTTGAAAATTGTTCACCAATAACTGACACTTTACATGAAGACACATGTGCATTTTGCACACATCCACAGCCTGACTCGCCAAATATGTAGTTCAGCAAAAATATTTTAAACACAAGCTGTAAAGATGAATGAAACACACATGTTATGTCAGTACATTTTTTTTTCCAATTTTTTTGTAGTTTTTAGCTAATTAAAGAAAAGTTGCACTATGACTGCACTTCTGAACATGTATGTTGAATAGTTCAAAATTTTTCCAAACATCAGCATACCGATCCTGCCACACAAGAAACAAAAGTGATGGCTTGAAGCATATATTAAATAACATACTGTGTAAGACTGTGTTTATACCTGTGCGGATGCACAAGTATGCTGAATCTTAATTAATATTGATACTTTATTAATTCAGTATATATGATGGTGTATCCAAAACTTCCCAATCTCACAGCTAGGACCGAGAACAACAAGTAGTATAGCTGTCTGTCCCTAGGTCCTCTAGTATTACTAATTAATGATTCAGTGTAATGAGTTTTGCAGCCATAACCTTTTACATTACTTCTCAGCCGGTGTATATTTTTGTGCACATTACGAGTGACCCACAATTTTCTAATGACTGATTTCAAGTAATAATACATGTATGGTAAGTTTTGCTTCATACTTGGGGAAAGCAGCATTGTAAACACATGAAATGCTAAGAACAGATTTTAGTAACAATGCCATTGGGAGTACATGGACTTTTGATTGGTTTTGCCAGTTCAGACATAGAGAAACTTCAGTTGAAGATGATGAGCATTCAGGGTATTCCTCTTCAGGTTGCACAGACAGAAGCATGGAGGAAGTTTGCAAAATTGTCGGTGAAGACTAACAAACTATCGTTTTGTAGATCACTGGCAGGTGAGGCTTCTTACGTAAAACATGCCAGTGAACTGTAGGGGAGAACTTGGAACATGTAGATTATCGCTGTAAAGCTTCTGCTTTGGTTCCTCACTGAACAGCAGAAACAGTGGCTTGTACTCATGTACCAGGAACTGTTGAAGGAAATCAGAAGTTTTTAAAACTTCCTGTTAAGGTTCATAACAGGAGAAAAAATTGGGGTTTACTGGTATAGTGCAGGAACCAGACAGTAGTCCTCTCGGTAGAAAAGCTTGTCCTCTTTGCATCCAAAGAAACAAGGCAAGTTATTTCAAAGATCAGAATCATGTTGGTGAAGTTCATTAACTGTGAGGTCATTGTTCATCAGGAATATGTTCCTACAGGCCAAATGATTAACCAGTATTACTACTTACCAGAGGGGCCAGAAGTGTCCAGACCATCGATGGAATCAGGACTGGTTGATTCACCATGGCAGTTTGCTGGCACACATTGCTTTGTCAGTGCAGCAGTTTTTTGCCACTAAAAACAGCTTAGTTTCCCACCATTAGTCACCTGATTTCATCAATTGTGATTTCTTCTTGTTTCCAAGAATGAAATTGCAGGTATGGGGGCATCGTTTCTAGGATGTCCTTGAAATTCAGAAACAATTGCTGGCTGTCCTATGCGTGATTCCTAAAAGCCAGTCCCAACTTTGCATCCAGCAGTGGTAGAAATGCTGGACTTGTTCCATAAACTTGGAATGGTAGTACTGTGAAGAGGACAACAATGTCCAATAACAAAGGTAAGCATATATTTCCTTATAACTGAGTCCAGGAACTTTTGGATACACCCTCATAGATCAGTTCTGACTTATGCCAGTTTGTGAAAGTAGCCATAACAGTGAATATTTTTGTGTGAATTTAGTGTTTGCTTCATTATAGTCATAATTATTTGCTTATGTTTCATATGGTGTCAGCTCTGAAGCATTTGTTGTATAAAAGGTGAAAAGATACATTTAAATTACAAACATCCACAAATTGAAAGTCTAGAGATAGTAACTGCATGAACGTGTCTGAACTGTTGCTCTATTTATGTACTGGCCAGCTTGTGAGTGGGTAGGTTTGATATATAGCACTGGAGTAGAATGTATTTTCATGCTGCCAAAATATTTAAATTGTTCAAAAGATATTACTTCATCTTACCTTACTATTGCGTTCTTTAATGGAAGTTCCTGAACATCTTGAAAGGCAAAAATTGTCTACCTTAAAAGAACATTAACATTTAGTTCCAACATCTACTGACAGTGGCAGAGGAATTATATAGGGTTTATTGCCGTATGTAATCACCACATTCTTTTTAGAATGAAGAGTTTCCTTGCTGTGTAAATCTTTGTATTTTATTTTGTAGTCTGTCCTGTCACACGTGACACTAGACATGTCAAATTGTAGTCTGTCCTGTCACACGTGACAATAGACATGTCAAATTGTAGTCTGTCCTGTCACACATGACACTAGACATGTCAAATGCCTTACACACTACCTACATTTCATCAGGTATTAATTTATAAGCCATACATCACAGAAAAGGAAAACCCAAACTTAAAATATGTCACATTAGAACAAATATATATGATGACATGCTAAAAGTCACACATTCTTTAGTTAAATATTTGTATCTTCTTTGACAAAACTGTGCAGATGCTAAGATAATAATAGTATGCATAGTGATAAATAACTGATAATAATATTCAGTAAGACACATATTCATCCACAGAGTAAAAGATGTGTTGAAGTAAGAAATATTTAAGCTTTCTTTTAAATTCCTATATATTTTCTAGTTTCTTTAGTTTATTTGGCAATTTATTGTATAATTTTATACCCACATTTGCAACTCTGTTTCTAAGAAGATTAGTTTTGCAGAATTGGACTTGAAGATCTGATTTATTGGCACATACAGTGGTCATGGATTTCTTCCTATAGTTTCATATTTTCAGTCTTTAATTTTATGTAACATATAACTTCACTTATATGTAATCCTGACATGCTTGTAAATAATTCACATAAACGTGTACTCCAACATCAAAAAGAATTTATGCAAAATGAGTATAGCTGTCCAGTAAATGAGGAGTGTTGTGTATGAGGGCCAACATCATGAACAGATTTTAATTCCATTACGTTTTACCAAATATATGTTTTAGTGAATTTTTGTCACACTCATAAAGCCAAAAGTTTGAATTCCATAATAGGCACGATGAGTGTCACTATTCATAGCTTTCATTGATACCTGTCTCCTGATTTTTTTATACATTTTCTGAATTGAAGGATACTGTATATCAGGGGATGGATAATTCACACAAATTTCACCACCATCTAGTTGTATCCATTGAATTGACTTGAATGGTATTTGGGTTCGAGCTCTTCCGGCCCAGTGCACCGAGGCCTTAGGACAGGCCCTTAGTGCCCCATGTTCTGTACTAAATTAGAGGAGCCCTGTTCCTTTGGCAAAGTTTCAGATGGCCCATATACTTAGTTTCCTAATATCCTCATGGTCTAAAAAGAAGGAACACAGATGTATATGTCTGAGTGAAGCCAAGGCCTCACTCTCACACAAAATGTGGACTGAGGTTTCCTCCTCAATACCACATTTCCTACAAGTGGGGTTATTACTCAGCCCCGTTATATATAAATGTCTTCTCAAGGTGTTATGTTCAGTAAGCAGGCTAATAACAACCCTGGATTGTGTCCTATTAAAGGACAATAATCAGGTCCTTGTAGCCAGGTCAGGGCCAGAAGTCAATTCTCGAGCCTGTCTCTGTGTACTACAAGAACTACGCCACAATACCAGATGCTGGTTTTCCATCCAGCATTTTATCTTTCTTCTTATATTCTGCCTAGAGACCCCCAAGAAAGGCTTAGGTCCAACAAACCATTGAACAGAACCAATTCTTGCAAGCTTGTCGGCAATTTCATTTCATCACAATCAGGCATGCCCAGGAACCGAATACAGCCCCACAGTGTGCCAGGTAGAGATAACGTTCAACTCCTTCTGGCACTGTCGTACCAAGGGAGACATTGTTTTGACATCCTGAAGCGCTTTCAGAGCCGTCTGACTATCAGAGCAAATGCTAACATTATTCTCTGGCCTGTTCTGAGTTTCAGTTTCATGAACACAGGCTAATGTCGCATATACCTTGGCCTGAAAGACTGTAGCATGTTTTGCTAGAAAGATGCTGAGCCCTCTCTCTACATATTGCCCACAGACCCCAGCCCCAGTCCCCACCACAGTCCTGGACCCATCCATAAGCCAGGCGAACCCTTTAACCGCAGGAATCCCAGGTCCGCTGGTCTATTCCTCTCTAATTAACATAGTGACCCTGTATATGGGGTCCATGTTGAAGACTGGCTTCATAACGTCGACTCCCATATTAAATATGGGCTCTGACTTCTGAAGTCACATCAATGTGCAACTATGTCCTTGACTGGGGTGAAGGTAAGACCAACACCCCAAACTCCAGGGGCGATGTGCCGCTGACCTCGCCTCCTCCTGTATCAGTAGATCCAGCAGAGGGAGGCCAGTGAGTGCCTCCATAGCACCAGTAGGAGTTGTATGAATTGCTCCTGTTACCCCTAAGCATGCCAATCTTTGTACTTTGCTTAGCCTCTTCTTGGCGCTAGCCATCTGACAGCCAGGCCTCCATACTAAGGATGCAAAAGAGGTGGTCAGCTGAATGATGGCGACATAGAGCCAGTGGACCACCTTGGGTTTCAGGCCCCACCTCACCCTGCATGCTCTCCTACAGGCCCACAACAAATTGTGTGCCTTCCTCATCTTGACATCTACATGCTCTCTGCAGATCAACCGAGTATTCAGAATAACCCCTAGATACTTGACCGACCCCGAGAGACTTAATTTAACCCCAAAGAATTGTGGTTTAAAGAAACCCGGTAGTTTCCTTTTCCTAGTAAGTGCAACGAGTCCAGTCTTATCAGGATTGACTGACAGTCCAACCTCTTTGCACCATGTCTCTACGGTCAAAAGGGCCCACTGCACGAGTTCTGATACGATGTTTGGGAATTTACCCACCACGAGAGGACTTATGTCTTTTGCATATCCTTGAATGAATACCTCATTTCCACTGAGCCTGGCCAACAAATCATATACCACCAGGCACCATGGAAGTGGTGACAACACACCTCCCTTCAGGCAGTCCCTGGATATTGCAAGCCTTATGGAAAATCCATTGAGGGTCGCCACAGCAACGCCACCCTCCAGGGTAGCCCTAATCCACCGTACAATGTTGTAATCCCATGCCTGCCATGGTATTACAGCAGGTATTGTTGAATGCCCCTTCTATATCTAAGAAAACACCCAAGGCTGTCTCTTGTTGGTAAAGCACCTTTCAAACCCGTACGGTGAGCTGATGAAGTGCTGTTTCCACCGATTTCCCAGCCTGGTAAGCATATTGGTTAGGATGCAATGATATTAGGGCCAGTGCTTCATCTCTTAGATACCTATCCACCAGCCTTTGCATGGTTTTAAGAAGAAACAATGTGAGACAAAAAGGTCTATAATCTCTAGGTTGGCTATAGGAATTCCTACCAGGCTTAGGTATAAACATTACCTTAATCTGTCGCCATATGGCTGGAATATAGCCAAAAGACAGGCAGGCACGAAATATTCTGACCAGGTATGGGATAACAGCCTCCCATCCCTGTTACAACTAGGCCAGAAATATGTCATCCATCCCTGGAATTTTATATGGGACAAAAGAATCTACAGCCCATTCTACCCTTCTGTAGGTGACCACCCTCACAGCCAATCTCCAGTCAGAACATCTGGCCAGGAGGGCAGCCACAGGGGCTGCTAACTTCTGTGCAACCTCTGAATTGGGAAAATGTGTAGTTAGCAAGAGCTCTAAGGTTTCCCCTTCAGACTGCGTACACCTACCTGAAAAAGCCACCAAAGATCCGAGCTTAATCTTAGGGTCCCTAGAAAGAGCCCTGTGTAACCTAGCTGACCTAGGTGGGACGTTAATGGAAAACAGAAGGTCCTGCAAGCATTTTTAGAAACCTTCCTTACTTCCTTCCTATATTTCTGCTGAGCCTCTCTATAGAGTTTCCAACTATGCAGATTCTTATCTGATCGGCTCTCACTCCTCTTCTGAGGGACTCCAACTCCAAGGTCCACTTCAGAGATTGCCTACCTGTTTTAACAGGTCTAAGTGAACAGTTATCCTCATAGGCTGAGATTAGGGCCTGCTGAACCCAATGAATTACAAGCCCCAGTCCAGCCTCGTTTTTCATGTCCATCTCAAGGCCCCTCTCCAGTCTATCCTTCAGGTCCTCTCTAAAGGAGCTCCAATTGCTGCCCCTAGGGTTCCTGATTAGGCATACTGGTACAGAGCCCTGTAAAGTGAACAGAATATGTCTATGGTCCAACAGGGAGGGCTCTGATGAAACCTCCCAGCCTATAATGCTTCCTAGAAGCCCAAAGGACCCTAGAGTAATATTGATGACCTCTAACCTGCCACCACTGCAGAAGGTGGGCTCATTGCCCTGATTTAGAATCTCCAGATTTGAAGAATTTAGAAATTCTACCAGGGCTTCCCCTCTACTTTTACAGTTAGTCCTGCCCCATACACTATGGTGTGCATTGGAGTCACACCCTACAACTAGATAGAGGTTTTCATTTTCACAGTATCGCACGAGTTCCTCAAATTCCTTTGACAGGGGTGGATCCTTGAATCATAGGGCAGATATGTGGAACACACAACCAACTGTCATTCTGCCCCATCTTCATTATACTTTATTAGGACTGCCACTAAGTCCCTACAAGAGAATCCTGGCAGCATCCAGGCAGTCTTGTTCCTCATAAGGATACAAGCCTTAGGTCTGTCTATTCCACTCGTGGAGAACAGGGTATATCATGGAATATTCATGCCCCTAATATGGCCCTCGCGGTACTACGGTTCCTGTATTAGTGCCATGTCTGTTCCTTTAACACTCACCGTCCTAGAGAGGACCCTAGAAGCAGCAATGCCATGTTGCAAGTTGGCTTGAATAAATGATATGGTACTTTCCATGTCCAATTCAGCCTCCTCCTCCTAGGGGATAGGTGTTGTTCCCAGGAAATGGGAGCCTCATCCGCCCCTTGCAAACATGGATTCTGCCCAGTTGCCCCCTGTAGAGCCTTCAAGCATCAGAGTTCCCCCTGCCTGGAACCCTCCATAGAATCCTTACTGGAGTCCCCTCTTATGGAGTTCTCCTTAGATTCTAATTTTTCTGTAATATTCTCAATTTCGATCCTGCAAGATCAGGGGAAATATGAGGTCCACCAAGCAGAGCCCCATGCTTGGTAAGGCTAAGTACATCTGGGAGGTCGCCTGGTGTCCCAGAGGGTGCCATTAGTGACAGACTCACCCACTGACATTCATCCCATAGGCATGGCAGTCACACTTTAGGATTGGGGATTGTTTTTCAAGGTTTACTTCTTTAGATCTGCTCTGTTCTGCGCAACAGGGTCACCTCTTGTAGAATGTGGCTCTTCATCACGCACAGACGGTCTTGGGTAGAGAGAGGCTATGTATACGCATCTACTACCCCTGGGAAATAGCCAAAAGCCCACCTCAGGACAGCAGTATCTCCTTTTGGTAATACACCATCCTGGGTATGGCCCAGCTGTCTCCCCTTGACTCCCTCTAGTTGTATCATGTTTTTATGTTTATTATACAAGACTTCTACATGTTTTGGTCATATATCATGGCCATCTTCAGCGAGTTACAAGTTTGATCAACATATAAGTGTATAAGGCAATTTGTCATAGATAATAGGCAGGCTATATACATACACTTAGTTACTTACTTCATGGAGCAAAGTCCTTCTTGAGAAGCTAACCGGTTCCTAGCTAGTCAAGAAATTCCCCACATTTTATGTACTCTAAAGTTCCATTACTGCGTTTAGAAGAGCCCGCCTCCTCTTCCTATCCTGAGTGAGATCAATCCAGTCAGTGCCCTCCCATTCAACTTCCTTGAGATACATCTTAATATTATCCTCCCATCAATGCCTGGGTCTTCTAAGTGGCCTCTTTCACTCAGGGTTTCCCACCAAAGCCTTGTATGCACCTCCTCTCCCCCACACGTGCTGCATGCCCTGCCCATCTTATTCTTCTCGATTTGGTCACCTGAATAATATTTGGTGAGGAGTACAGATAAGTAAGCTCCTCATTATGTAGTTGTCTCCACTGCCCTATTACCTCTTTCCTCTTAGGCCCACATATTCTCCTCAACACCATATTCTCAATCACCCTCAGCCTACATATCTCCTGCAGTGTGAATGACCAAGTTTCACATCCATACAAAACAACAGGCAAAATTTTAGTTCTTTGTATCTTAGTCTTTGTATTTTTGGATAGCAGACAGGAAGACAAAGGATTCTGCACTGAATGATTCCTGAATAGAATTTTGAAATATTTGGACTGTTCTGCTTTGTCAATGGAACTATTATCTA
>JGI20166J26741_11501696_pt1 | contig 12737 bp, 6 predicted proteins | sample TergutCu122P5_FD_26741 | JGI IMG/M metagenome (IMG submission 26741) | reverse complement strand
GCACACGCACGCTGACCTCCAATTCACCGGACCTTACTGCAGCAAACTTTTTTTATGGGGGTATTTGAAAGCTCAAGTTTTTACTCACACCCTCCCTGACCTTAACAGCCTTAAAAATGCAATTCGTCAGGAGATCACGAATGTTACTCAGGACACTCTACGTCGCGTCATGGCAAGTGTACTTGGGAGATGGCAGCAGTGCCTTGATTGTCATGGAGGACATCTCCAAGACCTTGTATTATTGAAGACGTGAGGCTTTTTTTGTGAATCCAAGACACTGACTTACTTAACCGTGTTCAGTTGTATTTATTGCTGTGTGTAATAAATGTGTTATCCTACTTTCAAAATGGGTAACGTTAAATGCCGCACCCTATAGATGTACTGCTTAACAATACTGAAGTGCCAAAATATACTTTCAAGCCATAGGTGTGGTGTGTGTGTGTGTGTGTGCGTGCGCGCGCGCGTGCGTGCGCGCGTGAGAGAGAGAGAGAGAGTGAGTGAGAGAGAGAGAGAGAGAGAAAAAGAAAGCGAAGGGAGCAGGGGGGAATAGGATTTTAATTGTTCGTATATCATTGCTAGTACATGTCACTCAGTTACTCAGTCTTAGAAGGAGCAATGTTTCAAGTCACCTGTAACTGAAAAGGTTTGGGCTGTGGATGGAAAATTAAGTTTGTTACATTTGTGGTATTGTTTTGGCTTTTTAAATTGCCACAACATATGGTGCTTCTAAATCTAAAGATATTTAAATCTAATAATAGCACACATTATAAATTATTTCACATGATGTTTAGAACATTTTCTTGATGAATAATAACATGCTCTCCCACTTTCTTTCCTCTCCACAGCTTGTCATTTCATTCCAGTGTTCATTGCTACTGACTAGAATCACACTGGAACTGCAGTGAGTTAAAAGTCACTGGATTATTCATGTCTATTTCATGCCATATTTGAAAATTTAGACCATCACCACTGTGGTTCATTCTGTGTTTACCTGCACATTCAATTTGCAAGCTACCATCATTCTAATTGTGACCATCATTTCCACGTCTTCCACAGCTGAGATAGTGAAGTCTGCCTCAAGAAGTGTCTCGCACCACAGAAATACACTGTGTCTCTGTGACATTCATACATGTCAGCACATCACACCCTCAGTGGTTTAATTATACTAATGATACTAGATTATATTTCTTTGTTGTATAATTTTCTTCACCTTTCAATCATTTTGTATCACAGAGTCCAACTAGTGACCAATAGTTGAATGTTTTAAAGTAGGCCACAAGTACTGGTATATTCTTCATAAGTCATTATTCATAATCCTGCCATTTGGTACAACCGGTAAAATATTTAGTGGATAAAGTAAAGTGCTGACAGCCAGAGCAGTACCACACCGAACTGAGCAGATTATTTAACCCATTACTAATATTTATTACTGCTTTTTGTCAATTCTAATACACATAACAGTTTAAAGTGCCAATATTTGTGTTATTTTACTTTTTCTCATAAAAATATGACAGATTATGGTTCTAACACTCTGATCCATGACTTTTTTAATTTCAGGCAGGTTGCCGAAAGAAAAAGTTGTATAGACTGGTCATATGATATCATTTTTCAGATGTAACACTGTTCAAAAATGGGGTAGCAGTACTCATCCTTTTTGAAGAGTTTATATTATTGTCTAGGTTCTGATTAACACCTAGCAGTATTAGAACTCAAAGTGATGTTTTTATTTCATTGTATTCTGTGTCCATCCACGTACATACACTTAACCATATTTTCATTTTGCTGCTTGTTTGGCTGTATATTGAACAGCATGCTTGTTCAATTCTGAAACAATTATATCAATTTCTTTGTCGTTCACATATTTTTCATATAGTTCCAAATAGTCATTTTTATCTTTCACGCACAATTACTTACACAGCGTCATTACTTAGCTGTCTGTGGAAAATGTAGCTGCTCCCTCCCTGTGCCCACCCATACAGTATCAAATAAATTACCAGTTGTAATCATCATTTTCACCCAGTCCTCATCAGGAGATCTTTGGAATCAGCATCTACAAAAACACTTGTACTAACTAACCAATTGACTGTCACTATCCTCTGAATCTAATAAAGTTTATTCGTACCATGTTGGTTACACAGACTGTTCAGGTCACAGAGGTATGTAAAATCTACCACAAATTGTGAAATGTGCTTAACAGAGATACTGCAGATGCTGTTGCCAATGATATACAGGAAGAGCTAGTGGAATTATGCCACTTTTGAAGGTGATTTGATTTATCAGGGATGCGCTGTCTTTATTCATATGTTATTCTCAGAATTCGAATACCTTGGGCAAGTCAGAACACTTATCTATATTTCTTTAAAATTGGGGTTGTACTAACAGATATGTAATACATATTTGCAGGTTTTTGCTTTTTTCTGATATATTTGTGTATTTTATTGTGTGGTTGCCAGTTTCACCTTGAAGGAGCCCTCAAGCTCTAACATACCCATTCCTATATAGCTGTTACATGTCAGTGTGCTTTTTGACCTGCAAAGGCATTGAGTAATTAGCAGAACTGAAATAGCGAACAAATTTGACATGCGCATTAGATAACGGACAAAAAAATGTGACAGTCTTTCCATTATATGGGGTCATTATTTAATCTGATCACATCATTGGTCACTCTCTGCCATTGTTGCAACTTTCCATGAGTTATGGTCATCACAGTTTAGTTAAATGTATTGCAGTTAATATTAGGCTTTTACTTACGAATTTTAAACAAAGTTCTGGAAGTCGTTTCCTTCAGCTTTCAGACGTTGCATGTCAAAGTTCTGCTGGTGAACATGAAGACACAACATCCTGGATGTTTTTTTTTTTATATATATATATATGGGGGTTCATCTTCAGTGTGTTGATTATTACTGTACACTTTGTCTGTTAATATTCCCCACATATAGTAATTCCACAGGCTCATATCTGGTGAATGAGGGAGCCATAATCCCTTGTTTATTATGCCATAACCAGAACACTGTCAACAGCACATAGAATTTTTTATGGTGTGAGCTGTTGCACTGTCTGGATGGAAAAAGGCTTAGTTTTCTTGCATTTGGCCAGGTATTCAGAAATTTATGTCAGAATGTGTGTAATGTTTTGATGTGAATCTCTGGGCTGAAATAAAAAATAATTGGCCCAATGACTCTAGTTGCACTCATAGTACATTACACCAGCTGTGATATGATGTCATGGCACTTTGTGGCTTAACATGGGACTTTCAACATACAAATACCCATTGTTCTGACAGTTCATGTAGCAACTCAGATGAAACCACGCTTTGCAAAATGAGTGTGGTGTCTTTGTTTTATGTGCCACCTTGAATGTGCCATTTCACGAAATCAGTCTTGCTTCAAAATCTGTGTCGTAGAGTGTTTGAAACTCATTTGTTTAATGACAGTGGGTGAAAATGCACCTGCCTTGTTGCACATCATGCCAGTAATGCAGGTGCCTGTTTGTTGTCCAAGTAAGATCAACAGTTTTCTTGGAGATGAAGCACCATTTTCACCTAGTGTTTCTGTGGTTAGTACATGTCCATTGTATGTTCTGTTCCTTTCTGGAATGAAACTTGCTGTTCAAAATATTTTCACAGACTTTTGCTTTGTGTTTGGAATGGTGCATCAGGAAAATTTCAGCTGAATTCATGATGACAATTCTAGGATCTATATTTAGCATATATATCATCCAGAAAGACATGAAACTCCAATGCGATCCCCATTGCAACCCATGGCTGGCTGTTAATGTGTACAAACATAACAAACTGTCCTCAATAGGCACGTGTGCGTGGTACAGAGTTTGCCACAGTTGCTGTAAGCCAGCAGGAAGTGACCAGTGATATGTGTCAGAGAAGATACAGCCCTGTCCATACCTGAATGCCATAAGGGGCAGTCTCATTTTCCCCACAAGAGGTTAAATACACTAAGAGGGATGTAAATATAGAAGATTAATTCTGTTTCAGGGTCTGTGCCTCACACTGCTCTTACTTGCCATTTTCAAGAAAGCATTACCTGCTCTTCCCATTTCTATTACATTTGGTCTCATCTTCTACTTTGCAACAAGGGAAATTGTCAAGCCATTTGCAGACAGCTTGGCAAGTGAGCAGGTGTTTATCTAGCAGGTTGGAATTTATAATTTGAATTGTATATGTACATCGTATTTATTGTTTTATAGTTGTAATTATTTAATACACAGTTCACATTTAACAGCAGGATTACTGCAGCCAGGAACTGTGGACAGCTCATAATGTTCCTCAGTTGCTAACGTGTAGAACAATGTGTGGCTGTGCCCCAAAATGGGAAATAGTTTTTGTCCTGTGGTAAGAGCATTAAATTGTCAGTCATTAAAATATTTTATACTTAAGACTGTAATGAAATTTATGCAGTGTTTTGATTATTTTTCTTGTTATTTATTTTTATGAGTCACCTACCATGAGATTCTGGATATAATAGAAAGTAAATAGCTTTATGGTGCAAGAGTGTGAGTGTAATTACCATAATCTACTGTTTTCTTTAGATAACTCATCATTCAATGACATACCAGATAGGTTGTCTTTATGACAGAGCTTCCTCCATTGCTGTTTATTGTCCTGTAGCACTTTAATGGTTATGTATGTCATTCCTCAGTTAAGTCTGTCCACTTTTTCCTCTGCCTCTGCAGTGGTATATTCACCTTTTTCAATTTTTATGCTCTCAAAGCAATGCAACTATCTTCTACTTGTAATACAGATTTTTACGATTGTACTCTTAATTTTCATAACATGTCTTGAATTTTTATTTTTATTATCTGACGAACACAATTATATATATCTGTTGTATTTGGTTTATTTAATACTACTGCATGTTTTGGCTGTCCAGATGAGCCATCATCAGGTAGGACATGGATACACAAAAACAGTAAATGTGAGAGGCCTTTCCTGACAAACTGTAGGTAAAACGTTGTTATAAAATAATTAGTATTCCAAGAATGGGATTATAAGCAACATGAAATTAGTATATAGATTATGTTACTAGACTTTTGGTATAATCCAGTGTTTCGTATTAAAACATAAAACTTTAATATAACAAATAACTGAAAATAAGATAAAATATCTAGTGGAAAAGCTAAGCAGTCTGTATATGTCAGTGTAATTTAGAGCATAGTATAAATACTGACATATATTATAGTGTCTTGGCTTAATATTCTCTTGAGTAGGAAATCCTTACTGTTTTGCTTTTTGAATCCCTTGTGTATTTAAGTAAAGGACAATGACATTCTAGACATGTTCATTTGTACAGATGGCAGTTGTGTAGTCCAGTGTTGTCATATTGCAAGACAAGGGAAAATTCTTGTGTGTATATAATTGGCATAACAGACTGCATGTTACCCAAGATGGTAATTATGTGTTTCATATTGAATGGCTAATACATCGCATGTCTTGTGTGTCTAACTTCAGGTACAATCTAATGCCCTTTTTGATTCCTTATTATTCCTTAGAAACTTAAGCTCCATGTGTCATAGGCAAAAAAGAATGTGTTTTATGTAACTAATTTCAGCCTCTTCTAATATTTTCCAATTGAAAATTGTATTTCTCACAGTTTTTTCAGTAAAAATATTCACCCAGTGTAGCTCTCATTCACCATTCACAGATTTTCCACTTGAATATTTCAGATGTCAGCAGTTTTCCATGTTTATCCAGTTTTGCTAACTTATGTATTCAGTTTTAGTTATTCACAGTTTTGTGTACATGCACACACACACACACACACAAGCATTGGCTGCCTCTCTGAGAGGTCACCATTTTCTGGAACCACAAATAAATGGCATCCAAAATCATTTGTCTGACTGTTAGATTAATATTGTGTTTCTACTCATGTTTTGTGTCTGATGTTATTTTCCTGTGAAATTAAGGAGCAGACAACTTAGGCATTGATGAGTTGTAACAGCAACTACAGTTCTCGTAATTCCCAGTTAACTGTAACGTTTTCATCTTGCCAGCTGTGGTTTTTTTGGTTGCAGTCTTTTCAGGAATGTAGCCCTCATGCTTTAAACAAAATAAAAAGGGTGGAAAGTCTTTGCAAAAATGTGTGTTATTAAAATATTCAATGGTAAATTTGAACAAACTGTGTCATAACAATGCTTAAGATAACATAAAATGCCATGAGCAGGATTAGGCTCCAGTGCGAAGATTGAAACAGACAGTGCATTTATGGAACATACAAGACATTCATTCAGACTTTGTCTTTCGCTCAGTAACAGTTCCTTCTATGTACCATATTTTTTGTATCTGTATTGTTCACTCTTGTTTGTTCTTGTTGGGATGGACTTACAATTCATTTGGTTTGTCTAAAAGTGTGGTTCCTGTATCTGGATTTTGTAGTCATGATATGGTGTTCTGGAGTAGAATGTGATGTTCCATTTCATTCTTTATTCTGCTGCACATGACTCACCTGGATGACAGAGCTAGGTATGCCTGTGCTGTTTCTTATCCATGGTCCTAATTGACCATACCTGCAGGGGATGCTGTACACAGTCCCAGGTTTTTGTGTGTCCTTTTTATCCTTAACCTATAGAGTTACACTTTTATTCAGCACTGTTTTCTTTCATTTGTAACATTTTGTGTACTGACCTGCTGCATTTTCTTCGTTCCTTTCCTTCTTTTTTATTTTCCTTTTTTCAGCGAGTGATGCATACACACTATTGCCATGTCATGACACCATGTGGACTTTCCTTCTTTCTTTTCTGTATCCACTTCATAACTGACAATGCAGGGGTGCCAAGTGCAGCTGCTTTTGATGTCATTTTCCTTTTACTGGACTTCGTGAATTTGGCTGCTGAAAACTGTATGGTACCTCACCACTACTTCTGGGACCTTGTGCTGTCCAGGCTTTCACTTTTTCTCTGCTGTCTTTGAAATTCTTTTCACTTCTTTTCATCTCTTACAGCCACTGTTCAACACTGATTAGCTAATAACTCCAGTTTCCTGTATGTGGATTCCCCTTTCTCACACAACTTATTTTTCTACCCTGAAGGTAGAGGCAGTTGGTTCCCATTAAGCTTTGGCATGTATCTGCAAAACTACATGGCATCGCATTCCAGAATGTCATAATCTGCATGCAGATAATTTCATTTACGCTTGCTCATTGTTTTCACAACATGGAAGAAAAGATTTCAAGCAATGATGTCATTTTCAGTGGTAGTTTTTGGTCAAATACAAAACAAATTATTAAACATGTTTTCACCACTGTTGTGGATACCATTGAAGGGATTTTCCTGACATTTCTTATCTGGCACACTAACAGTATTCCCTTCACACATGTTGTAAGTTGCGATCAGTTTGTAAGTGAGGGCACTTTACATGAAGACCAGTGTATGTTTTCTCAGTCTCAGATACCATTTGAGGGATTTTCCTGAAAATTCTTACCTGGCACACTAACCCTGTTCCCTTCACACATACTGTTTTTGCATTCATTCAGTAATTAAGGGTGTTTTACATGTAAACCATTGTCAGTTCTCACTGTTATCTCAGCTCCCATTAAATACGGGACATTGTGCATATTCTTTATATTACAAATTTGGTTGCGATCAGTCTGTAATTAAGCATCCTTAACATGCAGACAGTGTATGTTTCCCCTGCATCTCTGCTCCTATTGGAGGAATTTTTATGAAAATTCACATCTGGGACACTACTGTAGGAGATGATATGTTAAGTCTTTGTAATAAAAAGAGTTCTTATCAACATTGGTCTTATTCTCAGTGGATTTGGTGCTATGGATGTAAGTCTCATAAAGACAGTGCTCTGAACAACACATACATGCACATTCATTATCTGTGTTCTTTTTACACTCCAAAATTTGTCTGCCATGACTTTCTGAGGGAGAGGGGGTAAAGAGCCATGAGTATTTAGCACAAAATATCTAGAGACAGCAGGAGATTTTCTTTGTAACTGTTCCAGTCAAAACAAGGATATTTTAATGGAAGAGGTCTATGTTATTGGAGTACTGTTATTTGTACATAAAAAAGTAATGTTAATGTTGCATAGCAAATGATGATGCCATCTTCTAAAAAAGCAGTTTCTGTAGAATTCAAGTAGACACTCCCCCCCACCCATATTTGCAAATTTACTGGTCATGATATTTTAGTTACTTGCAGTGATGTGATACATTATCACAAATTTTCTTTCAGAGGTTGTGCTGTGGCACCATTGTACAGTGTTACACCTCTAAAAGTACTGTGTTTCAGGCTACAAGTTTTACGAATACATAGTGTGATGAAATAAAAGATATTAACAGTATAATGTTACATGGGTTCAAATATGTTTATGTAGTGTGTACATGTTCATCAGATGCCACCTTGTTCGCAAATTGCACTATTCGTGATCATCAAAACAATGTTTCTGCCATGAGTGTGGGATAGGTGTACATGGAATTGGAATTTTGCTTTGTTACAGTTGTAATTTAAAACCACAATATGTGATGAATATTATAGGATACATTCCAGACACTTGGACAAGTTTCAATAGAAATGTTACAGTCAATTTGTCTAAGTAATAATTTACAAATTGTGTAAATTTCTTTTGTTAATCAGTTACGATGTGTAATTTTTTGACATTTCAGACATTGTTAAATATATGTAAAATTTTTTGTGAGCTTCTCTGTGTTCAGATTATTCATATTTCCTGTTTATCACTATAATAATAATAATAATAATAGGTCATATTATGATTGAACAGTCATTAAACTAGTTATAAATGGGGAGTAATACAATTTAAAAATGTAGTTTTATTACAACTACAAACCTGAAACACAGAAGCATGTGAACAAAAAAAAAATAAGTAAAATTATACCGACGAAATATGTGGTTGGTATAACTTTGTTCATAAATACGTAAGTTGACAAGTGGCATTTAACCCCAGCACTGGCATAGCTGGGTTTTTTTGGCGCTCTGGGCAAGTGATCGCAACGGTAGCCCATAACAGAAATTATGAACCTATGAAATCATGTATTGAATTTCCTTTCATTTAGCTCAACAATTCAAAATGTGTTGGGCATAGAAATTTTCTTTCTTTGAAAATAATTACTTTGCTGCCCTTTGGGCGATGTCGCGAGCAGTACCCCACATCTCGCGCTCGCTACTCCCTCCCCTTCGTAAACGCAGATGGACTCTTCTAAGACCACGCGCTCTATGCTCTGTCCTTGCGATAGATAATCTGTGCTTGCGATACACGTCTAGGATTTGAACTGTAACAGGCATGGATCACAGGTTGTGTGAGGTACCAACGTAATACGCGGAACCAGATGATACGTACATTCCACGGATCCTTAAGTGTGTTACAAAGCCAACGGGATGTGGAACAAGACATGAATGTACAAAATATATAGAATTTTAACAACGTAAAATACTACAAACATTTCACATACTAGCATTAAGAATCACCTTCACACACCTGGACATCTGTGCGAGCGTCAGTGGCTAAAGAGTGTATTACAGCTTAGTTTCTGAGACTGTGGCATAATCTCTCTGATGTCGGTTTGTTTGACTCATTGTTTTAAATTTTCTGGTCATGTGCCCTGTTGTGATTTGTAACGGTCGGTGTTACTTTTCGTGTATAGTATATTTATGTTTGAACAGAAAGTGAAATTAGTGAACATGTACTGAAGTACTGAGTGGTCCGGGTAATCACATGCCAATTCTTGCAATCGAACTGTGAAGTTTGTAGTAACTGGTTTTAAGTTTCCGTACAACAGTACACTATGTACGTAGGAAATTGCTCGTGATTTTCTTTCTTTGACGTTGTAGTTTTATTCGACTTTCATCTGTATTTTATCATCAGCATTCTAACATCGTATTGGGCTCAGAACAGTGTGGTATTAGGTAAGGGATATTTACCGAAAATGCTGTCTTCAAGCTAACAGATGGTGTATTCAAATCTGTTGGCCAAAAAATGCATGTTGGAGGAATTTTCTGTCTTTTGACAAAGGCGTTTGACTCTTCGAATCATGACATTTTGTTTTGTTTAAATTTTCAATGGCATGAAGCAATGTTTTTGCTGTATTAGTTTGTCCTACTCATGTTAAGGTTCTTAATTCTGTGCTATTGATGGACTGTGTAAGCTGCATTTGATGTATCAAAAGAACTTTTGTAGATGGGCACAATGTTTTTTTTAACTTGAAGAACAATGGTGCCTAAACTTGGGTCTGTTTCAACCTGAAGAGACCAGAAGAGTTTGAGATTCACATGTCCATAATGGGTGCTGGGGTACCTTAGTCAGTATAATAACTAGGCTAAAAGATAGATAACAAAAGAAATGGGGCTCTGTTTTCAGTAAAAGGAGATTTTCTTTTCTCCAAAATGTCTAGACAAACTTTTTAACAGCTGGGGCATAAAGGTGACCAATGTCCTCCAGATTAAGATTGTAAAGTTATACCCCTGCTGCCCCATGTACTTGCATGGTCAGGTGCTTATTAAAGCAAAGTGATAAATATACCTTGGTTCTGCACAGAAAAAAATTTTCTTGGATTGAGTTGTAGGTCAAAACCTCTCTGTTTCAATATGTTTGAAACACATGTTGCTGACAGTGGTCAGTGTCTGCATCAGATTATGTTTGAATATCAATATCTCATTGAGTAAAATAGGTCTTTTTTAAGGGAAACTTGCTTTTATGATTTAATTCCTACAATTTATGTTTGTAATGTATTTTTAAGTTCTTAATCCATATGTTTTTGTGCTGTTTTAATAGTGATGTACTAATTCATTAATGTGTATGTGGAAAATCAGTGGCCAGCTATTGTAATGCATGCCACCACCAACACCGCAATTTTAGACGTGCCTATTTTACAGTTACGGTATGTTGTAGTATATATTATTTTTGAGATGTATGTTGAGATATCTTGCATTTTAGATACTTTCTAAATATGCTGTCTTGTACTTTGACTGGTTCTTGAATTTCTGGATTGATGGATAGCATCTGGCTATAACCTATATATTCCACAAGTTGCAGATAGCAGCAGCCATAAATCACTGTCATTCCACATCTTTTTTAAGTATTTGTTTACAAGCAGTTCTGAATGAATCCCTATAAGGAATTGTGCAGACTTGAAAAGTTTCTGAAATGACCGCTGTAATAATGAAAATATGGTGCAAGACAGCTAATCCTAGATATTGGATTTATTACAGAAACATTTTGAGCATCAGTTGTTTGTAAAACATTTTTTAGATTTGGAAATTAATGTAAATGCATATAGTCAGTAGCTTGTAACAGTTCTTACTAACTCAACAGTGAATCCTAGTATATTTTGTAGTTTTATTTATGTTTTCAGTTTTTCTTTTTCAGTAAGACTGATTAGAAGACCTTTAACTGTAGAAAGACCGAACACGCTAACAGTAAGGAAACCTCCACTGTTTCTCAGTCTAAAATTTTGTAAGTATTTACAAGTATTTATGTTTGTTGAAACTGAAATTTTTGAACTAGAAGAGCTCAGATGCTAAGTGACCGACTAACCAGGGTTCAGTCTTTGCCCATGATGTCTTTTTCTCTTTTAATAATGTACATATAAATTTTTTCTGTGAATTACCAAGCAAATGTTGGGGACTTTGCTTGTCTGCTGCTCCCCCATGAATTTTATTAAAGAGGTTACTCTAAGTAATAGAACAGAAATAAAACAATTTTAACTAATTTAAAGAATATCTTTTCATTATTGATATTAATTTCCTTGCAACAAAATATGTTGCATATAATTAGGGAAAATATATTCATGGTGTTTTCCAGTTGAAATTATTGTTGGTCCTGGGGCCCACCCAGCTTGCTATACAATGGATACCGTGTATTTCCCAGTGGTAAAGCGGCTGGGATGTAGCGTTGACCACCCACCCCCATCTAGTGCCGAGGTTAAAGAAAAATTAGAGATGTACATCAACTTCCCCTCTGGACCTTCGTGGCTTGTTCTTTTGTGAACATCCAAGAAATTTAGTTGTTCCTCCTTCATATGTTTCATAATCATGCCACCTAATTGCTTAGATTAATACGTGTTTTGTTTGCATTAAATTCTATGAATTTTGTTCCACAAAAATTTTAAGTAATTTGTTTAGTAGTAAGTTCGGTTTCATTTCTAGATGCCAGTTTAATACCAATAGAACACCAATTTATCACAAAAATAAATGAAAAGAAAATAGAACACAAATACTGTGTAGGGTAAACCATACAGTTGCTGGCCTCCTGACAAAGACTTCCAGCTGTCTACACATTGTTTAATGTTACCACCAGATATCATTGTGAGCTGTAATGGAGAATTTAGTGTGAGCACGTGTTCTTACAGTGGTGTTTCTTGCAAATTTCTTAAGCTTTACCAAAGGCAACGTAGACATTAGTATTTTTGAACTACAACAAAAATCACTTTGTAGGTAAGTAGAAGGTTCTACTTTATTACCTAATTGTGAGTTGTGTTTTACGCTGCATAACACAATGCAAACAAGTATGTGGCCAATAACTAAAATGAATAATACAAAATTCACTTGTTGCTTCCCCCCCCCCATGTGTTGGAGTCCAACGCATGGCACCACAAAGGTCACAACACACACCTGCTACAGTATTGCTGCCACAACACCGGTTTTAACCATCGAGATTTTAAACTCAGTGTTTTAAATTTAAAAAACTCTTCAAGTCTTTTAAATAATTCAGTGACTTTAGCAAGGTACAGTCATACTCCCTGAGGATGATCTTTTAAGATCGA
>JGI20166J26741_11501585_pt1 | contig 12741 bp, 6 predicted proteins | sample TergutCu122P5_FD_26741 | JGI IMG/M metagenome (IMG submission 26741) | reverse complement strand
AGAAATGAGTACCAGGTGTATTTCCTGGGGGTAAAGGCGGCCGGTGCGTAAGGCTGACAACCTTATCACCATCCTGTGCCGTTGTCATAAAATCTGGGAACCTTAACTTCCTGTAATCCTCTGGGCCATTACAGGACTGTAACGGGACTGCTTTATCTTTATTTTACTATAGTTAGGTGATTTAGCGTTCTAATACGGTTCAGAAAACATCTTGTTTATGAAGCTGCATATCCCCACCGGCGTGCTGGGCGTATTGTTGAGGCGGGGAAGACTGTTTCCAGTTTGTTAGTTAACAGCGTGTCGAAAAGGTGTATGTATGTGTGTATACTCCTATGGAGTTGCATGTGTTTTCCCATTTAGATTTTCCAACAACCGCCTTTCATACTAATAAATAAAATAATGATAAATAGAGTCTAACATAACTTAAAGTAACTATTTTTTAAAATAATATACAGATCATGTTTCTGCCCGTAAAAGCCATCTTCAGGCTGAATAAAAAGAATATACGTATATAATACGACACCATCAAATGGACCAGTTCTCGCCTTTCGTATGTTTGTATTTCCGGCTTTAATTCACTGCTGTTGCGAATACAATCAACATTTGTTGCTGGATTACACTTTTGTAGTTCTCAGCGTTGTATAATTGTTGTTACACTCACATAAACAGTGTTTGGCGGTGTTTCTTTCCGAGGAGGTAAAGATATCCTCATCGTGAAGCAGACCGTGCCTCAAATTGGGATTGCAGTTGCTCCACTTAGCTTTACAAGTTGCCCTCTCTACGCCTGCGTGAATGTTTAGTATTTCTTTACTGTCTTCTGTGTTTCTTTTTAAGCGCGGGGAAGAGCGATATGTTTCCCTGGAATTAGGTTTAGTGTTCCACGATATAATATGTAGTGATTTATATCTGATGTATTGTAGATGTGTATACGCAAGTAGACACGTTGAAATGTGAAGACTTCGATGTTTTACTCCCTATAATCATGTTACGGGTGTGGTGAAAATGGATGGGGAATGAGACTAAAATAGGCCATAAATAGGAAGTACTGAACTGGCTGAGGATAGGATTCAGTAATGGCCTGTCTTGAGCACGATAATGAATCCTTGGGTTCTGCAGGCGTAACGTGGGTGTAAGTGGGCCCTATCTATATCTTGTGGTACTGTGCACACGTATCCTCTCTACACTTGTCTGTACCTTCTGGTACAGCTACACGTATCTGGTGTACAATTGTCTATAACTTGTGGTACAGCTGCAAACATATCCTGTGCCGGTTCCCGCAGCCATGAACAAAATAAGTCAATTTCTCATTTTGTCCGACTTGACTGGCAGATATGTCTATTGAATCTCAGCCGTCACCGCTGTCCTGTCTCAGGTTCGTGCTTCGCGGATATTATGAAATCCCCAGAGGGAGTCCGAATTGCTCGGTCAGTATAGTGACGAGGTTAGGGACTTGATGTAAATGGGCCCAGAACTGCACTGGAGCCGATCTAACGCGTTGTTGAGTGGCTCTTTCCCCTAAGGTAAAGCGGCGGGGCTTGAAAATTGAGGGAGACTCACTCTCCTGTCTTGTGTCCGGCTGAAAGTACGTGGAAACATTAAATATAAAATGAAATTAGTATATCTGTACCTTCAGTGTCTGTAATTTCTTTTGACCAGATAAATTACAGTTTTACTTCGTGGAATTAGTTGTTTACCGGACGGACATTTCGTTCCTGACAGCATTTTCTTCTTCGTTTTGTGCACTTATTTATTTTGGTGATCATGATACTTTACACTTCAATACGGGGCAGGGTAGAAAATATGAAAATCCATAGCCATTACGTGGGTAATACCTTGCCACTGGCCGCCCTGCCCTTTTGTTTTATGCTCTACTCAAACGAAATTAATATTTATTGCTTCTTTGAAGCTTGTTTAGATGAAGTTCCGAAACACAACTGAGCAAATTAAGTGCAGCTGCTATAACTTTAACAGCGAGGCGTGTACCGATATACAGCAGCACCTTGTTCAGTTCAGTTGCATAGAACTTCTACTTCCAAGCTGTCTGCAAGACTGTCCATACAGCACAAGTTGGTAAGTGGGAGCTTTGCAATGAATGTGAGCCACACTCACCTTTCCGCATATATCCGTTGCACTTAGGCTTCTGCTGTCACAAAGCCGAGTCGAGGGCAGTGGAATGGAACATTTCGCATTGAAGCTTATTTGTTGTACACGTTGCGCGGTTAGGTTCCACACCAGTTTCCTTGTGACTGGCTGTCTTCACACTCAATTGAGGTTATTACAGCGTTGCTGCTGCTGCTGATGATTACGGTGTTCTGTGCTGTTAGCCCATGTTGATCAGTAATTTGTTGCCGACGGTCCGGACTACCCGAAGATGGAGGCAGCAAACTTCCGAAACTTATGTGGAAAATTACCAATCAACACGGCGTCATATTCCAGGGAGACCGTAATCGTCACACGTCTCATTACTTTTTATGCTTAATGTTAATGGCGACGGTTGCGATCTAACGTTGGACACTTAGAATATTGGACTAGTAGGCATACGCTAACCAAGAGCGTTATCACCACTGACGCATAATGAGGGTGTTTGGGGCCTACCTGATGATGAAGACGACGACGATCCGTAACGTGAAGTTTGCAGGCTGTAGTGGCGTAGAACATCGAACGCACTTGAATATTTGAGCCCTCGTGACGTCTTCTTTGTATTCTGTGCAAATTGGAACTGAATTCTTGTCAGACCCCCCCCCCCAAAAAAAAAACTTTGTTGTCAGGGTGATTCATTAGGTGTCTGTAGCGCCATTGATGGAGATATTTTGGATTCTCGTTTTCTTAACGCCTATTCACACGGTACTGCAAACTAAAAAGTGACAGCATAGCTGATTGATGAACCGGTTATTTTCAAATAGCATAGGAATTAGAAATGAATTTTGCACATTTCGTTATTAAATGGTTATTGCTTCATTATTTTATTCACAGCGGCATATTCTGTACCACTGAAATGTTTTCCAAACCATGCGAATGCTGAAAACGCTGTTCAGGATCTAAAAGATGAAGTCCTCCCCCCCCCCCTCCTCCCGTTTCATGATAAAGCTACGGTTTGCGTAACTACCTTACGAACATTATCAGTGCGTCTGACGACACCAGATGTAAATGAAGAGAGTATTCATTGGTGGGTATTTTTCACTGCTTTCTAGAATGTATCGTGCGGTAGTCCGTAAGGCTGTATTACGCCTCCTACGTTTTCGACAGTTGACCGTCTTTGTTTCGTGAAAGAACATTTTGTGAATCCTCACAGGCACGTGGGTCCGTGCATAGGCTTCCTCTGCAAGTTTTCCTGTTTTCATTGCGTATTTGGTAGGAACTTTTACATGTATTGTGTAACCGTAAGAAAGAACTTCCAGAATGATCGCACAGCGACGGGTGATTACCTCAATAATTCCAGTATTAATTTATGACTGACGGTTGTAAGGAACGGCGACTAAGTGTCCGCCGTTTAAAGTGCCACTGTTGTCGCTTTTCACCTTGCAAACCATCAACCTTATTTCTGGGATGTTACGTCATGTCGAATGCTAAGTAGTTCTATTTATTTCGGAGGAGAACACCGCCTCCGTCTTTAGGGGACCGCGGTGAGAATCTCAAGTCTAGCAGTTCCATTTCATTTTTTGAATTTCTTCCCTAGACGGGAGCCTTGTTTTGGTTTGGGCACTACTATCACGAAATTGCCATTGGGTGATGTCAGGACGATATTGAGATATGCGTAAGTAATAGAAGTGTTACTGACACATGTAATGTACTAAGCCGAATAGAAAATAGTTCTGACTTCTTTAAATTTCGGTTCATAAATATGGGTGTTTCCACACATGTATGCGCTGATGGTTTAGCAGGTGTTATATGAAATGGACAGGCCCTTCTTAGATGTGGAAACTTGTGCGGGATGCAGAGCTTTGACTTGATTACTTGCATGACTTTTGAAACCGATGATGTGCGCAGTAGCAATCCAAGAGGGCGAATTCACACCTCTGGTGGTTAAGGTACTGGTTTGTTAACCATTTAAAATCTGCGCCCCAAAATTTATCTTTCTAGCCAAGTTTCTGAAAGCTCCAAAAAGGTGTATGTCTTGTCTCATAAAGTGTCCAGCGGAAGTAATTGCCACATTTTAATTCCACATAGGCCACTGTCAAGGGCATAGAACAGCGCTTTTCCTGAGTAAGTAACTTACCCTGAAATTTGTCAGTTACTTCTAACGTACTGTTTCTGGCATCAGGTTTGTCATATTCTTCAGCTCTGAGAACACCAATTAAGCCTATCCTCCATGTAGTACGCGACCGCGCCAGCAGTTGCTGCACTATTGATAATGCTTACCAGGTTTAAAACTTCTGCTGCAGCGCGCTGCGGTGATGACACGCTACGACACTTGTGGAGTCAAAGGTTACTTTAAAAATACTCAGTATTTCGCGTCTCTTGAGTGTGAGCTGAGCTGCTTTACTTAGACTGTAACAACGCAGGCCAACAAAGTAAATGTTTTCTGTCATAAATGCTGGAATAACTTAACAGTATTTTTTACGCTGAATTCACATTCTTAGATTTCCTCGTCACGCAAGATTTTTAAGTGGCATAGAGTTACAGTGTCATGAAAATGTGTATTTCCATACTACGACTTGGCCTCTGTAATTACCTAAAGGGTGACTTTGGTTGATTTTCTGCTGTATTTCGCCTGTGAAGCATCTGTCCTGAGGGTCTAGCTGTAGTCAGCCAGTATATTTGGGCTGCACCAGCCCTGGTACCGCTTTTCCATGTTGCAAATATCTCGGTAGAAGCGTTTCCTATGCCTATCACTGACGGCGCCTAGGTTTTCAGGGAAAAGCCCCAGTGTGAGCCTAAAAAATGTATTTTTAGGGACATATTACATCCCATAGTTTTGTAATTCTTCAAAATATCGCTCACCATTTCACGGTAGTTTTCTGCCTTATGATTTCTCGAAAAGTTTCTAGTAACAGTGTTGAATGATTGGTACGCACTTTGTTCAGTTCAACTGATCATGAGATTGCTCATCATTTGTCAACTGTCTTATTTGAGGACTTTATACATCTCTTCCTTGAATTTAGTGTCACCATCGGAAATTTATTCTTTACGTACAGAAATCCTTTACCATTTTGATCCATCGCCTTGACGAAATTTGTCATCAGCTCTACTTTGATCACATTATTCGGAGGTTTCAGTGCATTTAATTCTTTACTGTGGAACGGTTCTCATTGCGAAAGGTAAATTCAGATTTATCACCATGTTTGGACTGACAAGTAATCCCAAATGTGTCTGGTGAATGGTGTGTTGGTTCTGTCCAAGGCAGGGCGCAGGGCATATGGCGCGAACCATTCTTCCAACCAATTGGGAGCGTAACACACTTTACGCAGTAAATATGAGGAGCCCAAGACTTAATCTGGGTCACCTCATTAAAACTCATAATATTTTTATTCAGTGCAGTTAGCAGAGATTTGAAGGTTTCCTCACCACTCATATAGCAGAAACTATCTGGTTGATATAAAACTTTTTAGCATAACGAAAGATGATGCAGAACTAAGATGATACGCAATGTACATAAGAGAAGTAACACTCATACCCGCTGAACGAAACTTAGCATACAGCTGACACAACAGTGCCTCTCAGATGCGTGACTGAACATTGTTGTCTCTACACGTATTAGCCTGCTTTGCCTAATAATCTGTATCCAAGGTTGAGTGAACTGTCTTACATATGACCGCGAGCATAAATTTAAATTCCTGTCTCCTAACCTACCTTGTCATTCTTATAAATAAAAAGAAAGAGGGTTTCTAAAAATATTTGTATTATACGCCACATAAAACACCATACGTGTTAAACAAAACTAAGGGCGATGGAAGGATTCTAATAGCATTATTGAATTCAGCGTGAAAAAATACTTTGGAAAAAGCTAAAAAGTGTACTTATGACAGAAATCGTGTTTATCAGTGCAATTGATTCCTCTTGCTGTATGTATTCCCTCGCTGTGTGCGGCGGAATGAAATACGAGTATGTCTGCTCTTGGGAATTCACACACGGAATTATATGTTTACACTTCGGCCACCCAAGCTCAAATGATTTACCCGCGCTTAGAATGACGCTATAAAATAAGATCGACAGAGTCTGCAAGTTACGGATTTTGAATTTGGTTTCCTGACTGGATCAACGCGGCTTACTTTTTCAACCCCCATAATTGCGCGAGGAAGCTGAATAAAAATGATTTGCCTTCATCAGTATCATGTGATTTACGTTGACCGGCGGAGTGTCAACACGTGCACGCTTATTTACGCTGACGCATTCTTCTCCTTGGCACTGGATGGAGTTCATTGGTCAGCTTCACGCCTCGGCCGCTTTTTCCTAGGAATAAGAGGCCCCCGGTACCGTTAAAATAGGTTTTGTGGGCCCCAAGAATCGTTCTGGACGTTTTGGAGGACATAAGGGTGTGTTGTCTCTGGTGGGAATCGAACCGCAGTTGAACGGTCATCCATCCCGGAGCTAACACGTTGTGCCTTATCTTCATCACCATGCAACCTGTACGGTCTGCATACCGTTCACACGGTTCTCGTGTTTGTTGAGAGTTTGGGCAACGCGACTGCTTGGTGGATTGGAACTGAAACACAAAAATGAACACGTGTGTCACACAGTGATAACTGCTGTAGGGTTTGCACCGTGTGTAGCTTAGGCGTTTTAAGAACAATCTCAGGTATTTCAACTGGAAGTCAATACTAATGGCTGGTGTTTGTGTTTGTGTGAAACTAGTAACTGTGAACCATTTGCGTGGTTTTGATTTGGATTGCATGTGGGAAGCATACCTTTGGAGATCACGCCGTCTGTATGCAAGTTTTAACTCCGTATAGCAGGTTGTTAAAGAAGAGGGCCTTGCCAACTTCTAAGGTGAGAGGTAGTCGATTAAAGACCGATAAATATCCTGTTAAATTATTACTGTGTTGCTTGTGTAAGCTGCACAAAATGAACCCATAAAGCAGTGTCGTTGCTATTTGACACGCTTAACATTAAAAGGAGCTGCTGTGGTGTAGTCCGTGTAGCGACCAGGCTGTGGGCTGGAGAGCCCGGGGTTCGAATCCCGGTAATTACAAGAGATTTTTCTCTTCTTCCAAACGTCCAGAGCGGCTCTGAGGGCCCACCCATCCTCCTCTTAAATGAGCAGGGGTGTTATTTTCGCGGGTTAAATTGGCCGTGACCTGTATATAATCGCACCTTGATCTAGTGCTGAGGTGAAGAATGAGTGGAGTTATATACCTCTGCTGTTTCTGTAATGCGTTTACGGTGTGGACAGGGAAAACTTTCTCGTTTTACCTTTCTTTACCATTAAACATTTTTCTTGTTTTGTAAATCACAGTTACCCTGCACGTTTGTCTGTGGATGTAACGTTCCATGTTTTTCGTGCCCTTTGTGTTTCACGTGGTCACTGTTCTTTGTAACGGTACTGGTAAGATTCGGAATACTTCACAGCGCAGTCTCAGTAGTTCACATTTACAATCAGAGATGGCACCTGTTATACCTGTGTGTGTGTGTGTGTGTGTGTGTGTGATTGCTTGATAGCCGTTCCTGTTTTCGCGAATCATTTATTGGATAGTGGTGACGTCAACACTGCAACCCTTACATGTGAGAATCTATCATGTACGTGTCATGTAGTAAGCATTATGACAATACTTGTATTTCGAAAGTACGGTTGTTGCTGGACATCGGTGGTGTTTGTTGTTAGCCTCGTTGAACGTAGGTCTGTGCATGGAGGGGAAGTAAAGTACAGGCCTGCAGTCCCTGAAGACTTATGCGATAAGAAAGACACTTGTTCAGCTGTTTGGCTGCTAAAGGATTAACATTTAAATTTTCTTAATTTATTGCATTGGTAAAGTAGGCACATTGCATTGCTAACCTAGGCACATTGTATTGCTAAGACGTATTGATAACGGGAATGTATTGATAACTAGGCATTGCACTATTAACGTGGGTATCTTGAATTAATGACCTTGAACTACTGCTCTTATAACGTAGAACCCGTGCACTTACAGACACAATGCTCGTGTAATATGGACCCATTGAATTGATAGCAAGGGAAGACTTCGTTGATAAATATTGATACGTAAGGTCACCTGTAACTTGCAATTGGAGGCACAGAGGGGGAGGAGATACAGCTGTGCTCTTTCTTAACCTCGGCACTAGGTGTGGGTGGGTGGTCAACGCCACGCCAGAGCCACTTTACCACCATGAAAGAGACACGGTATCCAGTGTAAGGCAGGCTGGGTGGGCCCAGGGCCGGCCTGGATAGGTGCGGAAAACCTCGCCCCCACCGCCGTCCAGTCCGTAGTGAGTCGCTATACCAATTACGCTGTCCTGGAACATTAATAATAATAATAATAATAATAATAATAATATTTATTAATTTTTAATTGGGTTGTCGCCCGGTGGCAGTGGTTATTTTACATGTGCACAAATATGAAAAAAAAATAACTAGAAAATTTAAGTCGAGAGGGCTACATGAGAAGCATGTAGTAGCAACTTGGACACTGGGGAACCATCTCAGCATTCGCTTTTAGACGCAGGGAAACCAAGAGACGCATGGAAACCAAGAAGACACAGGGAAACCAAGAAGACACAGGGAAACCAAGATTGTAATGACAAAATAGATTGTAATGATAAAATAGACACGTTGCATTCGGATGACTCCGTGAAAGCTTGTTGGATGTCGTGTGATTTATTCTTCAGAATATTTGTCCAAATGATAATCATGACAATTCGACTTGAATCCTGTGCCGAATCTGCCCGAAGTTCTTTTATTTGTTCGGTTTCGGAAGACTGGCCTGTGTAGGGTTTGCTATAACGTAACTTATTTGAAATTCACGCTTGGTATCCGGAAAAAAAAAGACCTTGTTCCAGGATCCCAACATTGAACGTGAATTTATTGTTTTGGTCCCAATTCTGACTGGACTAACTTGTTATTTAGGTATATCACTGGGTGCAGTATCAGGGCTATACAGAGGGTGGTGTGTAACCTTCCAGCCATAACACCGTAGGCACTCAGAAGTCCGGTTAACTGTGGGGCCGTTCGTTATCGTGCAAAATGACGCCGCGACGAATGGCCTGCCCTAACCATGCAAGTGTACCACAGCAATATTTAGTAGTTACAATGCCACCGTGGTGATGGAAATCAACAAGGATAACGTCTTTTTGATTCGAAAATACATTTGCCACGGCCTTTGTTCAACTGATAGCGTTGCTTCGAATATGTCGCTTGGGGCGGGACAGATGGTTTTTGTTTCCATGGCTTTTTTGTTTGTTTGTTTGTTTGTTTCGGGTGTTGCTTGACTGTCCTATTGCACTGCGGAAACTGCTGGTCTCGATCGGCGAATGTGTCAAATGCGTAGCCCCATACAACGGTCTGTGGGATCGTCCGTGAGGTTGTTTGGCACCCAACTTGCGTACACTTCTTTGTAATCCATTTGATCTTAGACAATGCTGTGCACTTCAGGGCGATGCCAGTCACCTTAATGTGTTTGTTCTGTCTGAAAAGTCCTGCACGACACATACTGTTATCCGTAATGAATTTGTTTGGATGTCCGGTTCATTGCTTGACGTCAGCATCTCTCCTGCCATTATCGAAAGCACTGCATGAGATTTACACCTGTTTCCCTGTTATTACACATTCTCCCAACTCTACACCAATTTGTGATGGATTTTCACCAGTATGACAACCTTCACAAGCAAATATTGAATCATAGTGCGTACTGAACATTGAACCATGTTTCCAACAGGTCTTCCTTCTTTGCACTCATTTTACGGTGATAGGACACATTGCGGCGCCCTCACGTGGCTGACGACAAAGACAACACGTGCCCATGAAATGTTGAAATTTGCTATCTTTCGTGAGACTTGGCTGTTACATTTGTATGAAACTCCTTTTTGCGTGTGTTTGTAAATCTGTGTTTAAGGAAGCATTAATAATTTGTTTAAACGAAATATTTACTTGTGGAACTCCCTTTGTCCTTTAGATAATAAATGTAAATATAAAAAATGATGTAAGGCTGCATTCCGTACCGCAGTGCGCATGTTTTCTTGGCACTTTGGCATTCTGAATATCTGGTGTGACTACCCTTGACGAGGACGTTATGAGTACTACGCTCATACGTTTATGCAGTCTATTTTCAATAAACTGAAGGCTTTTTAATTACACGGGGGTGTACACATGCCGTGTGGAATTTCGCCCCTGCAACTAAATTATGTACGGCGAAGCCTAATATTTATGGGTCCTCAACATTGAACTTGTTCCGGAGTCTAGAATTTTGAGGTGGATTGTAGAGTTTTGGAATTTTTCTGCACGTGTATGTATTCACTCTTTAACTGCAGAATTTGAAAAAGTACAGAATACCCCAATTGGTGAAGCTAGTTTTGAAGAACGGGACGGTACTACAACACAATCCTGAGATCTGAATATAAAGCACTACCAGTTCACGAGCCCCTGTCTGTGCACCTTCTCATTCACAGAAAGATAATTGAGCGCACAGCGTTTGCTTTTTTTTTTTTGCCAAAATTTAACGTAATATGGATATATGTTTAATCCATAGTTTGTTTTCCGTATAATATTGTATTTGTTTATCAGAAACTGATTTTTGATAGCCTATTCAATACACACAATATAGGTAGAGCTATACTCGTATATCGATATTTCTGTTCAGCTCGTAATTGAAAAAATACAGTGTTGTGGTTTATGCGGTCTTATTTTGCGCGATTTTGAAATAGTAATAGTAGTAGTAGTAGTAGTAGTAATAGTAGTAGTAGTAGTAGTAGTAGTAGTAGTAGTAGTAGTAGTTAAAAATAACGTGCTCTCTGTTCACGCAGGTTAATTGGACGTGATTTGTGCGTATTAGTGTTTGCGCGCGCGCTACATGTGCGCAATCCACGCGTAAATAAGGACCGAACTGTAAGCTCTTCGTAAAAAGAAACATTCGTAATGTTAAACTGCATAAACAACTTTACGTCATAACGTACACTGAGTCGTTGTACAGTTATTTTTTGCAGCAAGGCGCAGATTAATTTGAGCTTGCACAGTCGTAAGTTCGAATCTTGGTCAATTAGAATTTTGTTAAAAATAATGCACTTTAGTTTTGTTGTTGGTGAATTATTTATCCGGTTCGTTGTAAGAACTTATTTCAGGAAAATATTTTGTATACGTAAACCGAAAGATTTGCGCCGTTGCCATGTTTTCTGTGCAAATGAACGGACCACACGGATGCCTACAAATATACAGGTATTTGAATGTACGCATTTGTAGGCATATTTATGATCCATCTCTGTACGGGGTGTCAAATGGTGAACTCGATTATATATTTAGGAATCGCCATCCAAGTATAGGATGGTCTTAATGTAGTTTTTTGCTTGTCCCAATGCAGGCCTGGACAGGCCGTTAGGGCTTGCGGATGTTGAGGCTCCCAAATTTTCTGAACAGTCAGGAAATGAAGGTGGTAGCGTTATCAGCCCTAAGCATAGGCGTAACTTGGCTCGTGATATTAGGATGGGTGGGGGCACAGAATCGCTATGGGCATTAGGAAGAAGTCAAGTTAGAGGGGGAAGATGGTTTGAACCAATCCTTAATATACACAGACTGTAGAGAATGTGAGGTTGGAGACAGCAAGCTCTTCGAAACGCTGGTGTTTATTTACGAATCGATACGACATTATATTCCAGACGAAACTCAAATCTCGCATGCATGAGCCCCTGACGGTCTCCGTCAGAATTTACAGGGCGCGCGCGCACCCCCCCCCCCACACACACACACACGCACACGCACACACACACACACACACACATATACATATACGGAAGCAAAGCTAGCACTGAAAATATTAGTACTTCTGGGACGAGAAGCAAATTCATGTGACGCCATCTGCTGAACCGCCAAGACACATTCTATACGTATAACCCAGGTAATCTTCCTTCTCACGACAAAAGCAGCGCATTGTGGCTTGAGGATGTGTTTATGACGTTATTCATGTCATACTTGAGCTAATCGCTGGAAGGGGTACAAACTAATCAATGCTAATGGTTACTCAGCGTTACAGAATTGCGGCATTTCAGACACGTATATTCCGTGAAAATGAATGTGTGCTAGGTTGTGACATCGTGTAGTTTCGTACCTGCCTTAAAAAAACCACTATATCATATTCAAGACTAATCGTCATTGTCGTCGTGAGAACTGCAAATCGACAGATTTGTTTCCCATCCTTCCCTGTAACTGTATTAAAACCGAGTCCGAAGGTCTCTCTCGCCTGCAAGCAGCGGCTGTGCCATGTGACCTTCAGGTGTTGTATTACCACATCCACTGGCTACCTTCCTCATGCGCCACCTGTAGAGAATCCTGTTTGCTGAGAAGGATGGAATATACAAAATCCTAAAATCGTACCTGCAAAACGGATACTTCCTGATCAAATACAGAGAGGCACACACGTCTCTTCACCCGGTTTCATCTACGGTTCCACAGGGGAGCGTTCTCGGCCCGCTTCTCTACCTCCTTTATACAGCTGACTTACCTGCTGCGGCTGACACCGAAACCGCTACCTTTGCAGATGACACAGCCGGCCTCACCACCCATGCCGATCCAGCAATAGCAACGCACAGACTGCAAACTGCTTTACACGAAATTCAACAATGGCTCAAAAAATGGCGTATGAAAGTCAATGAAACAAAGTCAAT
>JGI20166J26741_11501363_pt1 | contig 12746 bp, 6 predicted proteins | sample TergutCu122P5_FD_26741 | JGI IMG/M metagenome (IMG submission 26741) | reverse complement strand
TTCAATGTAACTGGTTACAGGAACAGTTGTAACACTGCTAAGATTATGTACACGCTGTAACCAACCATCTGCAATAAAACCAATCTCTTTTTAAAAAAAATGGCATTCTAGTGAATTCAATCCTCCTCTTTTTTGTTAGATGTCTAAACAAATGTGGCCCTCCCAGGAGTTTACGTTGGCCAGCCCTCCCATAATTCAAGCATTTACAACACGCATGGCAAGCATGTACTTACGAGTAGACATGAATAAGAAAGCTGAACTGAAAACAAATACAATTAGTAGTACTGGATCAGCAGATATCCTACATAGACAAATTATATTAGATAAACTCGGAATGGCAGTCAGAGTATTAATGTATGTTACAAATCTTGTGTTATTAAATTATTCATGAACCTCCAAGCACATGCCTTACAAGAGAAATTAATTTGTTTTTCCAGTTAAAAAGTTTCTGTAAGTTCATCAGTTTGTATTACCTGCGAATTAGTCATGCCACGGCTAAGAATGTTGACCGTACTTTTCTTATTGCAACATCTAGACACAGGATAATCAAATCACAACTGTAAAAATAAAAAACAACAAAAAATACAGAACATAAAACAATTAACTTTTCCAAAAAGGAAACAACAGACACTACCAGAAACAATAATAAACAAACATTTAATATTCTAACTGCTGACTACAAATCAAAATCTTCCAAAAACATCTTTATCAGCCTTCATGCTGCCCCACAAAGAACTATCAGCCATCAATCACATCATACATCATTCCCTTACTTCTAACACCCTGTGAGTCAAATTTTTCATAACACTTGGTGAATCCATTCCACCTGTTTGCCTTCATGTAGTAAAATTCTGGAAGTTTGAAATGAGCAGCACTTGTACTATTTCAGTTCAGAAACTTACCTGATGTATCTTCCATTCAAATAATTTCAAGAGAAGATCTATGTTATATGTCAAGAAATATTTTCAGAGGACGTAAGGGTTGCTTAAAAGCTGAAGTCATCACTCTAATACTCTGATATTAAATCAGTTGGTTAAAATGCAGGGGAAAAATGGACTCCGAATTTCTGGCGTATGTAAGTTTCCTACGCAATAATTATACATCTAACACACGCAAGGCCACAGTAATAAATACTCCGTGTACTATCTCTAAGCCTTTAAGCTAAGGTCTACTACATAAAGCTTGCCCTCATCACGACGCCCAATGATAAGCGCTATCTTTCTACAGCAATCACCGCAGAGACTGAGCCAGCCAACAGGTGTCTTACCAACTAATAAATACTGACTAAAACAGTTCAGTTTATGAAGCGCGCATACATTCCACACGCTTTTGTATTGATATAGGGTTAGCAGTTGATCTAGCAGTGCACTATCCATTCCAGGGCCCACTCCAGTTATCATTATTATTCACCAGTCCATTTGTCCTACCCTACCCACCACATTTTTTCTCTGTCTGCAATATTTAATACTCAGTTTCGTCGTTCTTTGAGACATAAAGAAAAAAGAACGACTTGCGTCCAGAACGTGTCTATCCGCCTACCTGTCCCTCTGTCCGCGACCTATTATCAGTGGCTAAACACTATGTAGATTTTAATGGCATTTGGTAGAGGAGTTTTTAACAGGAAGTTGCTACGCAAGTGCGAGTTTCGTGAAAATCGGTGCAGTGACACGTTTCACTTCAGGTATACACGAGCGATTTCCATACTCTCGACGGATCTGGGTAAAATTTGGTGTAGAAGATCTCCACACGATGCTGTTCTCCATTTGTGAGATTCGTCAAATAGGTACAGCAAAAGCAATACTTTAGTTATTGGTATGGGAGAAAATTCTCCCGCCCCCCTCCCCTTTTAAATTTTTCGACCGATTTGGACACAATTCGGAATAAAACATCTCCATGCAATTTCGTTGAGCATTTATGAGTTTCGTAAAAATCGGCTCTATTTTACTTAAAGGCGTAAATGAAATACTACCCTATTCTCTAGACGTTTCGTTCGATTTGGGTACAATTCGGCACAAAAATCTCCATGCAATGCATTCAGCGATTAGGAGTTTCGTGGAACTCGGTGCACTGGAAGTCATTATTTACTTATGGTTTAAACAAAATTTCGCCAATATTTCTACACTTTTCGTCCGATTTTTATATAATTTGGTAAAGGAGACGGCCACAAAAATTTATTCTACGACTGCCACACTCGTGAAAATCAGTGCCCTGAAGTCAGACTTTACTTTGGGAAGTAAATGAATTTCTGTCCTTAATTTCCAAAGGGTAACCATATTTGTTCCAGCAAACGTGAAGACTTCTGCAACAATTCTTTACTTTCTTTAAAACACACCTTATATACGTAGGAAACTACTGACATGACACATTGTTAAATATAATATTCATACAAGCACACGCTCATCAGTTGAACTGATTTTCTTCAGCAGTAAAATACCGTCACGTATTAAGTACGCAAATGTTCACATAACACATTCTTAAAATTAAAATGCGCAGTTATAATCCCCGCTATTGATTCAGCAGACAGGCTGTTCCTCTCTTTTGTCCAGTGACCACGCATTAGCAAGAAAACTCGCTCGACATTCCCATTATGTGTAGAGACGGCAAATGCTACACATATAAGACTTTTATTTCAGACCTTAAAAATGTAATACTTTGCAAAAAGTTACAATTAGATCACATTTACATTAGTGCTTATTAAATTGCCAGGTGAAATTCCCGCTGGCCTTTGTGAATCTCTCCCCCCTTCCCCATCACTGTATTCTCTGCCTATTGTCTGTCTACTCTACAACTCCTCACTGCTATTTGTCCTTACATTAATACCATCGCTGAAAAGACTGCAGGATATTCGAAAATGAGAAGGAATCACAGTAATGATTGAATAACACCAGGAAACACGAACTAAAAACTAAATGGCAGGAATTATTACGTTTAACCTTGATTTTTTTATATATATTTGAGTTTCCGTGCATCGCAAGTCTATAATATATAATAAACCAACAAGATGCAACTCTGGCGGTATTGTGAGCATACTTGTAGTTTTTAATAAACACAATACCGCCAGAGTTGCATCTTGTTGGTTTATTATATATTATGTTTAACCTTGATATTCATTTTCACGCGAATTAGAATCTTCTGCTCCGCGCATTTTAACCCTGGAAAGAACAACCGTGCTGCGCTCATCGGCCTTATTATTATTATTATTATTATTATTATTGTTGGCAAGATCGACGGCTAAAACCCCGAACAATCTCACCCCTATAAATAATCAACTCCGAAGCAAATGTCCCCAAAACAGGACATGTTTGGCAAAAACAAGGCTGATAGTAACCTGGGTACACACAAACTAATGAAAACACATACTTGAAATTTGTGCTAGCACAATTTTAAATGTATACCTCTTGCAAGGCAATATATACAAAGATGACACATTCTAGCATTTCTGAGGTTATGGTTTCAGTAGCTACTGTAATCCTGTACTTGAACGTTTCAGCATCATCTACTTGTCCAACGGCTACAAGAAATGCCATTTCTATAGGATATTAGAAGAGGTATATATGTGGAAGCGACTCGCTACAGGTTGGACGGTACGGGGATTGAATCCCTAGGGGCGATACTCTGCATGCCCGTCCAGACCAGCCACGAGATCCACCCAGCCCCCTTACAATGGGTACCGGGTCTATCCCGGAGGTAAAGCGGCCGGGGAGTGGTGACGACCACCCACCCCCTTCAAGCGCCGAGACTGCGAATGGGTGGCAGCTATACCTCCGCCTCCCCTCTGTGCCTGCATAGGCATATCATGGGGTGACCTTTACCTTTACATATGTGGAACTCTCTAATGCAAAAAGTCTAACATCAATTTGGGGTTACTTTCATTCGATTACGTGCCATGTTTCCAAGAATATAAAACTTCCAGACACTGAACACATTCTATGGAGAGACTGTGTGAAATCTGCAATAACGAACTACCTTAAAATCTACAACAACCATTCCAATTTGGACTAACGTTTCCTCTTCAAGAAATCCTGGAGACGACAGAACATTTGGTGTTGTCTAAAACCACTTCTATGTCTGGTGTGCCACTTTTTCCTCAATGTCTAATTTTCGTATTTCTACCTGTCCAAGTATAATTGCCTGTGCAGCACAAACGTGGATGCTAGCAATATTGAGATTAACCAACCGGAAACTGGAGTAAAGATTTCATACACTGCAATATATTGACAAGCACAATTCTGCGGTTTTACTCATTTTAACAACGGTCAGCTTCTATTATTTTTTTCTTTTGGAGTAACAGCCCCCAGTGGGCCAGGGCCTCCTCATTCACGAGGTTTCTAGATCACACACAGCGAAGCCACCACACTCGGTAGGACTCCTCTTGACGAGTGATCAGCTCGTCGCAGAGACCTCTACCTGACAACACACAATACAACAGACGTCCATGTCCGCGGTTGGATTCGAACCCACAATCTCAGCAGGCGAGCGGCCGCAGACCGCGTGGCCACTGGGATCGGCCAACTTCTATTCTAATAGCAGATAAGTCAGGAAACAAGCAGGTACAGATGTCTCCCACACTTCTCCCCTAAATAAATTACTTCCACGACAAGGTCTATGGCACATCGAAACGGGTGGAATGTAAGAACTACACCGGATGTAGCACGGAAAACCGACAAACACTTGCCATAAAAATATCCACCAAAATACTGGTGAAAGATCATTACACATTTTCTTGGTCACAATGTTTCTCATACACACACAAAAAAAAAGTGTAATAATATGCAAATTCATATTCTGATACTATAGTACCATGAACCTGACTGAGAAGGCAACAATATTACATTTACTCCACAATTATCGGTTTCTACCTCAAACAGACTGTCTCCAAAACAAATAATAATCGGTTAATTCTATTTCGGGAAGTTTTTTTTTTTTGACAATCGTTTGAAACCCACAAATTTAAAGGGTCTTAAAAACAAACTCAAAAACGTATGCAGTGTGCAAAATTCTGGCTTGCTTCTATCATTTCCTCATAGGGTACCTTAACACTCTAATAAAATCGGTTGCAGAAACACATTCAATTATACTTTAGTTGAATATGTATTCCATGCGTGTAAACATATCATTTAGGTGGGAAGTAGCCTCATTTAATTACAAACAGTACTAAGAGACTTTGGTAATCTTCGCAGTTTCGGAAGGCAATTTTTGACTGTGGAACAAATTCGTAATATATACACAGCAACCCTCTAGTTGTCTCAGCTTACGACGTGTTCCATTCGTCCCTACAACTCTTGTATGAAACATTTTCGCCCCAGTAAATATTTAACCAGTTTTGCTAAAGAAGGCAGAAAAGTACATAGGTCTTCATGTAACGCGGACGTTACAAGTTATGTAAATAACAATTTACATGAGACTTTCGCTCTTCTGGGTCCCGTAGTCAAGGGTCAGGCTTGACCCTTGAAGATGGGACCGAAAAAGTTGTCCCGAAACGCCGGTAAACAACTACCAACTTACACTATGTAGTTTCCCAGAGAAGCGAAGGTCTCAACTACACAGCGGCAGAAGCCTTAAATCTCGCAAACATTTACATTGCTCGACAAATTTTTGTAAGACCCCCACTACCAAATTGCATGACACTCCGCTAAGCGGGTCTTCAGTTATTTCACGCTTACAGACAGACGAAAGATGCGACTTTAAATTGCCTGCCAAACGGTTGCAACCGCACCTAGAAAAAAATGTGACATAATAAATAAACGATCTTCAGTTTCTATATCGGTCAAATATTAGGAAGAGAAAAAACAGAGGACCAATCGCAACTTCTGAAGGATAAGGGACCTCAGGCGGTGTAATGAAAGAAATTTACTCTGGCGCCCACGTCACGGGAATTAGGTCTGCAGTGGGGTGGGGGGTGATACATTCGTAAGGATGGCATATAGGGCTCTGATTCACCCAGGCCAAGTGTGAGGTAAACAATGGTTGGGGGAGGGGACCTCGGTTCAAATCTTTGGCCAAAGACATTTTTCTCTTTTACCCTAGTTTCTCCAGGCAAATGCCGCCGGGACAGTACCACAGACTATACCACGGCCGCTTCTTTCTACAACCCTTTCAGTTCACTAATTATATATTCGACGTGATGCAATCTGAGCTACTGGCAGCATCCTATCATTCAACGCTACACACTATAATCTCAGCTACTGACAGCATCGCTGAACAAATCATAATTTAATAAAATTCAGACGGCCAAGTGGGCTTTCCCACAACCAATCTAACAGCGTTTCCAGGGCGCGCATGTACTCCAGATTTTCTCAAATGGAGGCAACGGGTGTAGACCTTGGTACCTAAATGACAAAACTTTCTTTTTTTTGGGGGGGGGGAGGAAATGTTCTGTCAGTTTTTAAACAAGCCTCCCTCAGAAACAAACAAGACGCGTGACCAACTCGTACTCTGCGGACTCTTCACACAACCCTAACTGGTTTACTTGAAGAAACATTGTCGCAACACGCAAACTAAGGAATTAGAAGCAGCTCTTTAGTTCTTCAAAAACACGTTCTCCAGCACCCACCCAACGAACTTTCTACGACTGGGCTACATATCTAATACATGCCCGCGATCAGAGTGTTCTAGGAGAATACTTCGACGTAAGAAGCGAGAAGAAATAGGATGCTGGAAAGTTTCGCAGCGATGGGCTATGTGATTTTTAACCTTGTAACTAAATGTATGCAGCATAGTCCTTCTACAGATGTTCACAGCTGCGAATTTTTAAGGACTCTGTCTTCTGGGATGTGATGGAGATGCATGATTTGGCAAGTAGATCCCAACGTTCCGAAGGAAGGTCTCGCTTTCATTTTCAAGGCTTTAAGGTCTTTGAAGATGAAGGCCACACATTCCTTCGAACGTCGGGAACCACACCCAGCAACGGAGTCTCATCACAAAAGACCGGAACCCTCAAGCGAACAACACATCACCTAATCAAATTCACGGAGTGTCACGACATCCAAAGGTCCATTACCGTCCACAATTAGGCCCCATTCAAAGCCAGACGAATCCAGTACACACTCTCCCACCTTAATTATTTTATATAAATTTTAATAACACCGCCCCACCTACGCCTATATCTTCCAGTTTGTCTCTTCCCTCAGGTCTTCGCACTAAAACTGTACTCATTTTTCTTTCCCATGCACGCAACACGCCCCACTCGAATCTCCCGGACTTGATCCTCTACTCGTATTTGGCGAGGAGCACAAATTACGTACATAATCGGTATGCAATTTTTGCTGCTTTCCCCGCTTGGGGTCAAATATTCTTCTCAGCACCCAGTCTGGTTTCCCTTTAACACGTTAAGACCAAATTTCAGGCCTACATAAGCCGGTAAGAAAAGACCAACGAAATATGTCAGGTAAAATAAGGTCCCTGTGCACCTCCACCACATTCAGTTCCTCATCACAAGCAAATATCGCTCATTACAGAACGAAAACCAAGCCCGTTTATCACAAGAATAAAACTTGCTTCTGCGTCCCAAGTGCATTCGTTGCAATGTACGCCAGTGACGCGATGCAGCGGTCGCAGTGCTAGACCCTAGCAAATCGAAATACTAATGTTATTGCTGCAGCCGCTACGTGCAACAGCCCCACTTTATTTCTTGCACTAGGGGAACCGTACGTTCACTAGCCAACTACTCATTATCACGCTGACCTTACATGACAAACTCAGATGCTTATATAACACCTTTAAATAAAGCAACAATAAATCCTACAGAGCAAACAGGTGGAATCTAACTAAACAATAGCACTTCCACTGCATAAAGTAAATGCTATCACCTTGGACAGCTTACAAACTTAGCGGTATCCCCATTACCATGCATCGTTAATCCGAAATTCCTGTAGCAACTCGCATTCCTTCTTAACACCTCAACACATTTGTGTGTCTTCACAGAGTGAAAGCAAAATGTAAAATAAAAAACACAATTATATTTCCAAATGAGCGCTGGTTCTACACAACACTGAATGGTTATTTTGACTTTGAAACGACAAATACGACCAACCAAAATAAACACAAAATACTACACAATTACAGTTTGCAGCTGATTCCATACTAAGCTCACGGTTACAGCAAGCAGGGCCTTTTCACTCTGCAGTACATACTGTCATGGTCTCTTTCTCACACCAGAAGGACAATGTTATCTTGGGAGACGATCTAGATCTCACGCTGGTTGCTCACTGGAGTTCAGACCTCCTTCCTTCCTCTTCTCCCTTATAATTATTGTCATGTTCGCTTCACACACGAATATCTCACTAACAAAACTTAGTTAGGGTCAGATTATGTCATGTACTGTGTCATGTGAGCTTTCACACCAGAAAATGTTTCTCATGTCCTCCTGAATAATTCGTATTAAAAAGCGGACCAATTTTTTAAAGAAACGTTGCATAGTAAAATGCATACAAGAATGGTCAAGTAAATGTACACAAAAATATTGATTAAATATACAAATATATGCAAACGAAAGAGCATTTATATCCTGCTCTCATATAAGTACATACAGAAATAAATGATACAGTGAAGACACCCTGTTGTGTTTATCTACTTACAAATTGTATAATTATTTCAATAATCATCAGTAAATGATGGGGATCGAACCCTGGTGGGGGGCGAGATTTTCCGCACCCATCTATACCGGCCCTGGGGCCCACCCAACCTCCTACACAATGAGTATAGGGTCGTTCCTGGTGGTACAGCGGCCGAAGCGTGGCGTTAATCAACCACCATCTTTAACGCAAAGTTTAAAGAAAGAGTAGAGCTATATATCTACACATCTGTGCCTGCACGGCATGTTACAGGATGAACCTTACCGTTTTATTAGTAAATAATACAATGTATTTTTGGGAATGAAAACAAATACACATACATCACGAAGTTAATCACTTTTATGCATGTTATTTACGATATGTTGGATAGGGTGGCAGCAGTTCAAACTATAACGTAGAGTAGTAACAGTAAGTCATGTCATAAAAGTAGTAGTAGTAGTTGTTAGTGGTGGTGGTGGTGATGGTGGTAGTAGTGGTGGTGGTGATGGTGGTAGTAGTGGTGGTGGTGTTGCTGTCGTCATCATCGTTTATGAATACCATCAGAGTCCAACTGTCTGTACATTTCTTGAACAGTAAACACAATTGCGGCAATATCTTCCTCCACAATGCCGGCACCCACCAACACAGTTTCAGAAACAGATTACTTTAACTTATGTTTTGTATCCGTACCATCGTATTTCAGCAATATAATAATATTATTATTATTATTATTATTATTATATGCTGTACTGACCATCACAATACAACACTCAAGCATGATCTTTGATTAGATGAAGCATGTGGCATGTATGAGGGAGAAGATAACTGTGTACACAACTCCAAGAACGCAAGGTAGGGATGGGAGGATAATATTAAAATAGATCTTAAATAGGTTGGGAGGGTGTGGACTGAATGCAACTGGCTCAACACAAGGGCAGGTTAAGTCGTTCTGGTAACAAATCATCAAGTTCCATAAAAAGCAGTAATTTTACAAGCTGAGAAGTGACAGGCCTCTCAAAAAGGATTCTCCTCCATGGAGTCAGCCTGTTTAATTTAACTAGTGAGTTTGTACAACTGGCATGTTTCGCAAATTCAGACAACTTCAGGGATTTCTCACTTTGGCTCAGGCTCTACCATTTGGTCCTCCAAACAACTTCACTACTGCAACTTGTTACTGAATTACAATTACAATAAAAATAATTATATATACATACAAGCAAATTTCAATAGTCATGTATCAGACATGTTATGTTTTTACGTCCAGATCTGACAAGGTACAAACTACCTGACCAATTCTGGCAAATCTACACTATATTCTTATTTTGGTTTAGTTTGGATTACTTGCAAGGATATATACGAACTTCTACGTGAATCTTTTGAATCATTTGACAGATTCTGACAAACTTCGATACACGACACTTCCTACACAAGTATCAAATTGTATAATTTCATTCCTCTTAACTGATTTTAGAGGCCACCATGTAAGGATCCAACTGAACTTATACATGCATGCATTCATACATATAAACACACACACACACACTACATTACATGTTGTACACAACTTCACCCAACACTGAAACTTCCCCAAAGCTTTCCCACTACCTCCTCACTATAATCGCAAACAGATCTTCAAGTAGACCTTGACTCCCTTCGTCACAAGCACACAATGTAAATGTCATCATCACATTAACATAGCGCATTACCTAACAGATGTTTCCACCCATCTTTAATATCACATGTTTACATTCACATCCCACCCAAACTTACCTCTCCACAAAGACAATGAGTTGCAGTCACAAAAACACATTAAGATATTTAATGTAAATTAAAGCTGTATTTTCTACACTGTGCTTCTTTAAAGTAAACTTCTACCTAATGGGTTTAGCGACCGACTCTTCCATCGAAGTGTGCACTTGCAAAAAATCTCACTATAAGCCACATCCAGAAACTGGAATAGGAAAGACATAAATGAAGGGGGTGGGCATCAGACCACTTTGCACCACAACCAATAATAATCTATTGTGTGTTATACTTTAACATCAGCAACCCTGCAACTTAAATTAACTGAACCTTCAGCCAATCACACCTCAGTGCTGCTGCTCACAATCAGGAAACTGTGCCTTTCAGTGTCTTCAGAATTAATCCTAATACAAAACTGTGGCTGAAAGATGAAAACCTCACAAATCTGCCTAACATTCAATGACACCCAAACACTATGTAATATAAGGGAAAAGCACCACTACATGAAGAGTACAGATTCAAAGAATTAAATATTTTGTTGTGGGAAGCAAACAATGTGCTTGTAATTAAACATTTATTTTCTGGTTAAAAGTAACTGACAAAGATCAAACTTTCAGCACAAAAGGTGTATACAAAATGTCTGTATATGGAGGCTGATTTCTGTAGATCATTACACAAGTCAACAAGTTACCCAGGGAATTTGATGAATTGTAAAAAAACTCTGCTGAAGTCTTCTTGTAAAATTCTAATCATTTTGATTCACATTCTTCCATTTATTCAACTTTTTCTTTTGTCATCTAAATGTAGTGTCATAACCTCTGTAAGTGCACAATTGGTTCTACCCTAAGCCGGTTTAATCCTGCCCACATCCCCACAGCATATTCTCCAAGATCTACATTAATACCATGCTTTCACTCATCCTTTTCCCTCCATGCCACAATTTTGCCAAAGGTTTTGCCATGAAAATTCTGTACACACAATTAACATGACATATAATCCCACAATTGTCACACTAATAGCCTAAGTATAGTCATACATATCACACCCAATACTCTGTGGAAAGAAGAGAATTTCAACTACTTAGTATACCTTAAATCCTCAAATTAGGGTGTTGGGTGTGACTACACACACATGTCTGTGTGTAAATTGTAACAAACATGGAAATAAGCTGCTGTTGTCTAATTTCAGGTACTACTAGGCAACTGCCTGCAGGAACAGTGAAGAACCACACAAGACCTGTGGTCACAAATGTTATACAGTAACAACTTTCATTTTGCAGCCCACAGTCTATACAACAGCACATAAAACAGACCTACTGAATTTTGTGTAATGGTCTTATAATTTGAATAGTACATAGTGGAGGAACCCACAACCCATATTTTTCATAATCACAGCATAATAATACATCATGCCAAGACTGGGGACATAGAAGGATGAATTTCATTTTTGTTTAAATAACAAAGGACATACAAACTGTCCAAAACTTTTTTATAGTGAAGAAATATGTACTTTTTATGTGAATATATTTCATGTCACAGGATTTAACAGACCTAGCTCCAGTTAAGTAGCAACATCATGAAAACTACATAAACTCTTACTGTGGTGGTCAGTGATTAAACTTGAAAAACATTTTACGTAAGATGGAAATAATTTTGAGTTTACAATGAACCATCAATAGCTTGATAAAAGGAGGCCTGAGAAAATGGCATAAGGAGTAACTCTGTAAAGCATATTCTCTGCCGCATGTTATTAGAATAAGAAACTGAAGGAGGGGGACATAAAACACACAGGACAGATGTGGTTTAAATCTCACAAACAAAGACCACTTGTAAGAGCTATATGCAGATGAGAGGATAATATTAAAATGCATCTTTAAATAATACACTGGAGTGGGAGTGTGGAATGGATCAGAACTGACTCAGATTTGTATAAGTGGCAGCCACTTGAGGAAGAAACAATGATTTTCCAGTTCCATAAATAACAGAGAATTTCTTGATTTACTAAGCACCTTTAGCTTCTCAAGAAGGACTCTTAATCAAGCCCATGTAGTGATAAAATCTAGACTTGTATTTGGGAGGTATTCCTTTCAAATATCATCTGGAACACCACCTAACAAGGGGTTTTTGGGGTTTCCTCAGTTTCTCAAGAAAAATTCCACTACAGTTGGTGAGATTGGTCACAACCACTTCCTTCCAAATTGTTTCCAATTCATCATTCACCAGTCATCCCACCATTAGACACTACATGATCTGAGATACTGGCAGCAGCATAAAATAAACCAGTAATAAAGAAGGACTCCCCTCTGTGAGACAGGAAAGGGCACATTAACTACATGATACCTAAACTAAGCTCGGCATGCTACGTAATGAGAACAGTCAAACCTTATGTATCTCATAACACCCTCAAAATAATTTATTACTCGTACTTCCACTCAATAATGAATTACGGTAT
>JGI20166J26741_11501252_pt1 | contig 12747 bp, 5 predicted proteins | sample TergutCu122P5_FD_26741 | JGI IMG/M metagenome (IMG submission 26741) | reverse complement strand
TACACTGAAGGACAGTAAAACTTCGAAACATGTATCTATTTTGTATCAGTTGTAAATAAATAGTTGCCACTATTAAAGTTCCAACCCTCGTATTATTTGGGTGATCAAAACAAAAATAATGGTACGGGTTTGGCATGTAGTACATAAGAGGAGAGGTGCATACAGGGTTTTATTGGGTAAACCGGAGGAAGAGAGGCCATGTGGAAGAATAGGCGTACCTGGGAAGATAATACTAAAATGAATCTTCAAGAAGTGGAACAGGAAGGCATAGAATGAATTTCTGTGGTTCAGGTTAGGGAGAGGCGGCGGGAGCTTGTGAATGCGGTGATGAACTTTCGGGTTCAGTAAAATGCGAGGAATTTCTTGACTGGCTAAGGTCCTCTTAGCTTCTCAAAAAGGGCGTTAGTTAAGTTAAGTTAGTTTGTTTGTTTGTTTGTTCCACGTGGTTCTGCGAATGAACAGCAGTTATGAAGGTTTACTAGACCAACACGTTCTGTTTTGTAATGGAGGAAATGTTTGCTTTTTGTTGCACTACTAACTAAATTAATTTATATAACTGAGGTTAATTATAGTAGCCTTCGAAGCGATAAACTGTAGCAAAAGTGGAAACAAGCACGCTCGGTCTGCTAATAAATGAGACTGCCCAATAGTAGTGCAGACAAATTTTGACCACAGTGATTCTGAAGCAGCCTTCAATATAGACATGGTGTTGTGTTCCAGGGGGAGCGTCCCAGACAGGGTCACGACATCGCAACAGGATGCTTTTCCCCCTCCTCCTCAGCATATCGTCGCGCTTGGCTCAGATCGTGCCCATGGCTCTCATCGCTACTGTAGTCATATTCCTCATGGCCCTCTTCGCCAAGAAGGCACTTCTCATCAGCCTGGCTACTCTCGGACTGGTGATTTATGAAAAGTTCAAGAAGAAAAGTCACATAAACCATTACCATGTGACACCATCGCACCAAAATTACTTAAATGACAAGCATTACGTCACAGAGGACCCACATAAATACGCCGTTTATTCCGACGAATACCACAGTTCTCACAGGCAAAAACACAACAATGGTTACTTAAATGACAAGTATTACGTCACAGAGGACCCACATAAATACGCCGTTTATTCCGACAAATACCACAGTTCTCACAGGCAAAAACACAACAATGGTTACTTAAATGACAAGTATTACGTCACAGAGGACCCACATAAATATGCCATTTATTCCGACGAATACCACAGTTCTCACAGGCAAAAACACAACAGTGGTTACCAGCCGTACTATGACGATAGCGACTCTATACTGCAACATATAGCAGCAGAAACCTCAAAGTGGTACCAGAAGGCCGCAATGGGAACGTAGGTGCAGTATTTACATTCAGTATTGATTGTAATATTACAGTGCAAGTGGACTTGGATTCCAGTCGCACTCCTGAACATGTTCGGAGTTATCTAAATTTTTAACTTCCTGAAGGGCTTAGCATACCCGCGTTTGGAAGTTTCATTAGCATTCTGAAGAATAAGTCCACATCCAAGTCACTCTACAACTGACAGTTTGTCACAGCACCCCACCGCCGTGGGGCTTATGAACAAATCTAGTGAGTCTGTATACTGCAGCCTAGTCGTCAGAGGACGAACTATCTGAAAGTGTATCACTTTTATTGGCCGACTAATGCACTTAATTGTATAAAACTCAAAGGTTAAAATTTACGTTGTATCAATGTTTTAAAAGACAATTAAAAATTCCGACATGTTTCGGATTCTTTGTGATCCATCCTCAGGGAGTGTTTAACGTGCTTGACTGAAATTACTTATGATATTTTTGTGTGCGTAGTCGGTGTTTGGCAGCTGCCAAACACCGACTACGCACACAAAGATGCTCCTTATCACTGGGTTGTAGAACACTTAGATAAAAACAAACGCACAAGGCCCACAACACTTTAAACATTTATATTCCCCTCAAAAAGCCTCTTTACACACGCTACAAACATTCATGGACGGGGACACACTGGCCACAGAAATGAAAATCTTATCGATATGTAGCCCTACATACCTTAACAGCACAAGCACGTCAGTAAGACATAACAAACAACATCCGTAATAATAATAATAATAATAATAATAACAGTGCTAATCGATAGAGAGTAATATATATAGCAGTTCCCTTGATACATAACCTTTCCATAACTGAGGCACAGAAAATTATAAAATATGAAAACTTGGCTCCGGAAATCAAAAATATCTGGAAGCTTAACAAAGTATCTATAAACACATTAGTAATCCAAGGGGAAAGAGTGGTCACCAAAAACTCCCTAAAATATCTAGAGAATATAACCAAACATAGCTTAAGAGTGGGGCAAAAAGCAGTACTATTACAACCATTTCATATAGTACGCAAATTCCGAGGGCATGCCCCTTGATCTAAGGGGATAGGAAGAATTCCCTTTCCCTAATTGAGCCTAATCCCACAGACAGTCTGGGATCCCAGCAGATAGATGCTGAGAAGTATGATTATGATGACAATGACAATAACAGTAGTAGCAGTAATAATAATAATAATAATAATAATAATCAAGTAATTGTGCTTCCAAGCAGCGCACATTGCAGGCGTGTTCCGAATTAACTCGTATCCGTCTTCCCTCTGCAATGAAATTCCGCTACTTTATTAACTAACGCCGCATACTACAAAATACGTTTAAGTTGGATCCATAAATGAAAGTCCTGCAGGTTTAATACAGGTGATCTTGCGGTTCCATGCAACTGGTCCGCTTTGATCTCCCCAATGCTCCAGGCATCTGCCCATTCAAAAACGCTTAAGCATGGGGAGATCAGTCCTGCAACTCCAGAAGCATCCTTTGTAAGCAATTACTGATCACTACAAGTTTACCATTTTGTAAAATTACTGTAAATTCCTGCGTTCTATAACACAGGTGGTGGCAAAAAAATGGTTGAAAGGAATTCATTGAAGTTATTTTTAGGAAAGGGTAAGAGGGGGGAGGGGAAGTACTGGTACGACGAATAATTTTGTAGAGTCAAAAATGTAAAAATATATGCAACAGGAAAGAGAATAATTAGAAATATATAGTAGTAGGTGGCTTATTGTGTAGCATGTTAATGTGCTACGTACAATTGAGGACATTGTACATCCGAAACATAAAACCTTAATTTCAGTTCTACATATTTCAGTTTCTTTATAGCAGTCTATATCTACGTTCAGTTGGAGAAGATATATCAGCTATACGAAAACGCGTCTTTCGAATTATTGGGTTTTGGATAGTGTACATTCATGAAGCTACGTTTGAGAACAAGGCGCCATCTTACCATCGGCTGTGTAGGTTAGATGGGCCATGATCGAAAGTGCGCAGCATTTGTTTGTGGTATGTAGTGCCAGCGATATGCCGTAACTGACAGACGGTCATCAGTTAGGGTACGCTGAAATTCTATACCACCGAAACAAGCTCTACGCATGGTAGGCGCTAAGATTCGAGGCCGCAAGACAGCGTCAAAACATCCGCCCGCTATGGCCGTAACCAGAAAGAAAAGGCATACCAGCCGCTGCCGTCGTAACAGCATAAACCAGTGGTGTCCAAACTGCGGCATACATGTGTAAATTACATATATATACCAAATTACTAGTAATTTACGAGATTATGTATACCAGTTATTGTTATTTTTACGTGTGATTACGCGAAACAGTACACAATAACTGTCGTGGCCCTTTGCCAAAAATAGACACCCCTGGTTTAAACCACTGATACTATACACCGATATCAGTTTTAGCTATATAAACTGAACTCATTCCATTCAATTAACTGCAGTCAGGAACCAAAGAAAATGCGTACAGTGACAATCATTGAAATGGGTCAAAACAAAGAATAGAGTGAAAGCAAAGCAATTACAATTTTCATTACTCACCGATTACGCACAATGACGAGCTGCATGGCTTCGTTTGGTGATATACACAAACACTACACACACAATTAACCACACTTGCTGTGAGTACACACCACTGCCACACTCCGCACAAATGAAGAGTACTGTCCCACTACTTTATGGTGACCTCTGGTCTGCGCGACAATTGGAAGACTGGTGGGAGAAAGTAAGAACGGAAAACAACATGGTAGTTGCAGCGGCAGCACAAGTACCAGCCCTCCGGGAAACATTAGACAACACGCGATAGTCAAACAGAACACTCATGATCATAGAACCACATTTTTCACTGACTACGTCTTCTGATTAGCTAGGCACAATTGTGCATTGTACAGAATGTACGATAATTAACCGCACACCTGACCATTCATTTCATTATGTCCGCATTTTAAGACTTGGCAACCCTGTCTGGTAATGCACACGTGATAAAACCGCGACGAGCCAATACACAGTCGATTTTCTCATTATTAGTTTTGCGTGTTGCGCGAAGATGAGAATGGTAGATATGAGCAATTATTCCATTCAGGGGCGTTTGGTAGTGAGTGAGTGGATGCATAAAAAGGCAGCACAGGTCAGACGATGAATCAAGTGATGACGCCGTTCAGTAGCGATCTAACAAGTCACTTCCGCACGGAGTAACTCTTTTTATCATACGGGAATGTGAAACTGACGCACGTGCTGATATACCACATCGGGATGAATTCCACAAAGAGGGGTGGGACGTAACTCCGCTGAGCAGTCGACTTATTTACCGAGAGGTGACGTGTGCCACTTTTGGTGGACATCACCACCCAAGTCCGTATGGAAAAGATGGGCGGAATTGAAGTACCGCGTTCAACCACGTTTGTCACAAGAGGGACATGGCGATCAAGTCATTTCGGCCAGTGTTTGTTAACTAACTCCGCAATACTGACGAAAGACGATGTCATGGAGCTATGTTTTATTGTTGGAATGAGTTCCGACAGCCTTCTCTCGTGGAAAATTTCTCTTTGCAGACGAATAGCAATTCACAGCAGCTAAACTGCGAGCCAACATTGATACCGCGTCTTTAAAGCCGTAACGCCAAGAGGTCACAAAGAACATGACGTTGCCGACCACAGAGATGCGCTGGACCCACAACATGCACTTATGAGGAAATAAGTCAGGTGTACGGTGACTTCACGGACACCTGTAATTAACCCAGTAACGGCGGCTTGCTATAAACCGTATATTTTGTAAGTTGCTATTATTACCAAGGTAAAATTTCCACATTCACCTTCCACGCAGGACCTAGCAGCTAACAGAACTGACTACCCTCCCGTGCAAAGGACGTGTATGTGAACTCGCTCTTCTCTATAAAACAATAGAACTGTAAATTCCACAGTGGCGTTGCTGTTCAGTTAACACATTCATAAAAAATGAACGTTTCGCACTGCGAACAAAGCTTCAAATTCACTTTCTACACCAATAAGTGTATCTGCCTCCCACTAAACCATTCGCCATTTCGCATAAAACTGTCTGCTCCGTGTCCAGCAGCTCTCGATGACGATTCATATCGAACCTCCGCAGACGTTATCATATATCGCAATTGACCCGCCTACCACAGGACGTCAACTACGTGCGGATGATTGCAGGTTAGAAAATGTGCCACCAGCGCGCATCAGATGTTTATGCATCGGCAACACGTGTTTTGATGGCGATAAAAAAGCGCTGCATAAAAGGTTATGAGTTACTGTGGGTCGTGAGGTCTCAGAATTTTGATTATACTTATTGGCTACTGCAGTGCAAAGCGCTGCGATGTCATAATCTGCAAACGTGGAAGAATACGTAATAAAACAAACGATATTCATAAAACATTAACATATAGCATACGCAGTATATCAGTGATCAGTGGGCAGTTTTGATTACCTTCTTTAACTTCACCAAAGTGCAACACTATTAAGCCTGCTACATTGTTATGAGTGAAGTGTTATATCTTTATTGATCCAAAGTAAAAGCAACTGCTTTCACACTTTCATCATTCAGCATTTAAAATATATAGGTACACAGGTCCCAACATAAAGTAATTACAGGGGCAAAGTGGTGCATGATTGATTGTCAATCCGGTTTGCTTACAACTGACATGGCATGATATCCCAGGCAAATTCAATCTTCAGCCAACACCACTGATTGAACATTGACTCTTGCTGACCTTGTCTTGGTTAATGCATGAGGTCACTGTAAGGGAGTAGAAGACCAGGCCATTTTTTGTCCTTTTCTGCATGAACACGAACTTCATGTGACCATATAATATTCTCCAGACAATAACAATTTCAGTATTTCAAATTTCTTTGGATTTAATATTAAGATTTCAGTAATAAGGCCGTATTTTCTCACCATGCAAAAAGGTGTCGATATCACTGACAGAAGTTCTACATTTCCTTGCAGGAACTATATTGATAACCCCATCAAATGGCCACATTTATTATAGGAAATTTCCATTTCAATAGCACTCATAAAGAGTATAATGCACCCTTCTCTGCAGTCATCCACAAAATGTTCACAGTTTCCTTAATATTAGTGTCTGTAAGACTTGTGTTGTTCTGCTACCATCTTCATCTGACTTCAAGATACAGCAATTTTTGCATCAGAAATTTACCTGGTAGCAGCAAGTTGAAATTATCATTCTGAAATTAGTAACTTGTTTACAAAAGTATCAGAACAGTGCGTTTTTGGTTGAATAAGCAATTTCATGTAGCAGCATTCCAAGTTCATCATATCCATTATATTAACCCAGAGGCAGGATGTGCATGTGTGCACCACAATGGTGATTATTTATGTGCAATACTTAACACACGTGGTTGTACAATGAATCAATTTATCAATGTGACATTTAAATGACATAACAAACAACCGACAAAAGTGTGGGCTTTTAGTTTGTACCTACATTTATATGTATCAACTTTCAACATCACCTCACATACTGAAACTGGGCTGCTCCTGTAAAAGAGGAGGAGAACCAGAAGAGATTGAAGAGAGTGACTTTGAGGCGAACTGTGAAGCATGAGATACGCATTTCTTAACACCTTAAGCAAATGGCAAAATTAAATAAAGAAAAACTGGATTGTTCAGTGCTCATTTGTAAACAGTATTCTTATCATTCTTTTATATCAAGGACACATAGAGTTAGTAACTGCTTATACTATCTATTGTAACAATGGAAAAACAGGATTTGGGAAGTTAACTCAAAGTGTATGTATTAATACACATATAAGACCATGGTTACTCTACATTTAACAACATGCAGGTATTAGTACGTGTTATACCCATTCAAAAGTGCTCAGGAAAGCTTTGTTCAATTTTATATTATTATTATTTTAAGATTTACAGTGCTGGAAATGGAACAACAGTCATGCTTCTGTTTTGTCACAATTTTTAATCACACTGCCTGTTTTATCATACTGACAGGAAAATTCTGCATGAATAATCCTGCTTAGTATTCTTGTCTAATATTTCTGCATAAAAATTCAATATGTAATAAACACGCCTTTCTCTCCCTTCTGCACACTAAACTGATTTTTACAATTATGTCAAATAATCTATAGAATACAATGCAATTTCTTGTTGTAACTGTTTTAGCAAACTTTTACCATTTGGACAAAATGATGGAACATAGGGAATCAGGACCAGAACTTGCAAGAGCTCAAGCAGCGTAACAAAATGTTCATTTACACCAAGGCCTTTATGTAATGTGTTCACTTTAGTTTGTAGAAAGAACACTGTTAATAAACGTTTAGTTGAACATACACCTCAGTTCAATTACTGATGACTTGCACAGACGCTGATCTCATGCAGGTGGTGCAAATTACTGTACATTCTGGTGCTCTGAATAGTGAAACTTCCTGGTTATATTTGAGGAAGAAAATTCAATCATAGATCCTAGCTTTCTAGCTATCCTGGGTCCTGTAATTGATGTACAAAAAACCACACTCAGGTTAAGGTAACAATCATTATAATGCTGGGATACGAATGCAATTCTTGGTAACCATCTGTAACCACACACAGAAAATGACAGAACAGATGCAACAACAAAGGAACTAAGTAAAACAGCACATATGTGTACCATCAATTAATATACAAAATGAAAATAACACTGTGATACTGGTTACACAGCAGCATTAGTCTCAGGCTGACAATACAGAAAGGAAACTTGGTATAGTATCCATTACTCCACAGTAAAATGAAGGAAAAACATACAAGACAACAATAAAAACAACATACAGAAAGCAAAGCAGATGGATACAACAGACATAAAACTACAGAATGCAGCAGACCCTCCTAGGAACACAACATAGCTAAAACACACCAACAACTCATGTACCAACACAAGAATATGTGTAGGCCTATATATAGTAAATTACTAATAATATGAGAGAGATCAAGAGGAAGTGTATGTGACAAGTGAAAAGCATATACAAACATGTGGCTCAACCTCTGTGACAAAGAGTATCCACAAAGCAGACAATGGTGATTGTGGCAACTAGGATAGATACAAGTACACATACTGCAGGGACACCACCAGTCGCAATGAATATTGTGGTAGGCAATGGCGTCAAATAATTTTTGAAATAATTTTAACTAGTTTCAAAATGACAATCAAAATATTGTATTTAAGTGATGGACAGGCACAGGTAAGCAATGGTATGGGCTAAATCAGCATTGGTTGTAATGCTGAAGATGACGTTGTGTGTGTTGCAGTACATATACAGTAAAAGCTTGTTAATTTGAAATTGGTTCATTCAAAATACCACAAGGAAGTGAAATTCCTCACCTTTAAACATGATTTGCACACTCTTTTGATGCAGTTAATTCACAACAATCTGCATTTCAAAGTGTCTGATTAATAAAAAAAGTTGGATAAATAAAAATACTGTATTATTTTCGGGCTGGACAATTCATGTGAACATTCATGCACTGCTGCACCATTGTGTCCTCACTGTTCCTGCATCATTGCAAGACTCAGACCAATGTCAGCAGCTCAGCTGGGATACTTCACATTCCAGCATGACCTCTACAAAGGCAACTGAAGTCAGCCATATGTGAACTTGCCCTGAATATGCACCTACCTTACTTTCATTTAGCAATGACACATTCACGGTAGAGTGCAACATCTACAGTTTCATGTGATTGACCATACAGTGGTCAAAATACCATCAACTGTGTGCACTATGTACTGCTATAAAATGTGGTAACAACTGAAAGGACATATGAATTGTCCTAGTAGCTTCAACAAGTTTCTCAATGTCGACCAATCAATCCCAGTCACTGGTAACCTCTCTGTGACATAAAGAAACCACTGTGCGAACTGAAGTATAGCTGACATTAACTTCTAACCTATGATCCAGGGGCACCACAGTGCATTCTACATATCGCTAATTTGCAACAAGAGTGTCACAACTCAAAATTCGGCATTTTTGAGTTATTGGTATAGAAAGAAACATTTGCAGATGCACTTTTAACAGGTATAGTATCATAACGCAGTGTGCAAAACTCGCCGCTGGAAAGCAGTTGTGTCATCATTGCACTCAAAGAAAATTATAAAACTTCAAAACCTTTAAACGTTTCTCCTGAAAAATCACAAATTTTGAGTTGTGACACTGTTGTCGCAAATGAACGATATGCAGTAACCGCACCAAGTGGTGCACTACAATCAAAGTTTGACAGCGTGGAATACCATATGCTGGCTTGCATTTTGATGTAGCCTGTACTAAATAATGCAGCACACATTGAAGAAATAAAGGAGATATTCTAATTACCTCATCACATAATAACATCACAGCATAAAAAGTAACACCAAGCCTTTCAACCGAACACGTAACAGGTAATTAATTGTACATTTAAAAAATGCAATGATTCAAAATCATACAATTCAAAGCCTGACTGTTTTTCATCCTGAACACGTCAAATTAATGATGTTTTATAGTATCAAGAGTCATGATAGAAGTGCAATAATCAGTAGGTGGTACTGAAAACTGCATGGTATGCCAAAATATAAACAAAACAGGAAACTAAGGATAAATAACTGTGGACACAGAACTTTCTTATTCCAGAACAACTTCATATTTACAATTACACTTGCTACGAAAGCAGAACATTTTACAAGTAAATCTCAAAATATCACACTTTGCTTCACTATGCTGTACAATGTACGTGGTGGGTTTCACAGACACGAGTATTTTCTGGCATTCTTAATAACTTAAAATAACTTACAAGAGTTTCAACAGTTCAGATGTATGTCACAAATCTACACATAATGTCAAGCTATAAAAATTCCATCAGACTATCCCATGCTTGCTACTCTTGCAAACTGAATTACTCCAACAAAGTAGCAAACACATCTTACATTAACGAAGATTGTTGATAACAGCGTATGTGTATTCATTTGTAGTTGACTGGCCACCCAAGTCCTTTGTTCTAACCTGTAAACACAGCAAACATAAGATCTCATGTTTTCACAGTGGTGACTGGAAGTTTGTTGTATCCTAGGATGCAGTGCTGCCCACTCAAAGTGTACCATCATCTTAGAGGATCCAGCAGGATACTCTGAAACACTAATATCCTTCTACCAAACTACACAGCGTCACATTCCAGAAGACAGAAATCTTCAATGTAAATATAAATATACTACCTATATTCCATCTGCATTTGTATGACACACTGTAACACTTGCTGTATTTGTCACACAGACTAATACAAAATATTAGAAAAACAAATATAAGCTCACTCCCATGCCAATCACAAGGCACAAGGGGTCTGTAAAGACTGCACAGGAGTCATTTGAGAACTTCCTGAATGCTGAGACATTATTTCTGCAGAAAATACACAATTGCAAACCTTACAGTGGTAGAACTGTATGTTTAACCTGATGGCCTGTAAACAAGCCCCTGTGGCATATATCTATGATCAGGCTTCATTCTCAACTGAGTAGCTATAAATTTACTACAACAAATTCTAACACCCATCCTCCCTCTGGCCAAGCAAGAATTTTCAGTCCAGAGAAATGGCAGAAGAGGTTCAACTAAATGAAGGGAAGAACTGTAGTAGCCATCAAACTAAGGCTAACAGCATGTTGCATTCACATTCATGGATTATAAGTCCATATAAATATTTCTAAAATGTCCAAATATCTGCAGAAATAGTTTGAGTGGTTAAAACATTTTTTTCCTAAATGCCATGCAATTATCATGTCTGGGTTAGAGTTATTTAGTCAGGTATGTAGTGTGTACCAACCTTCCCTGCCTTCAGCACTCTGTTCACTGCATTGCGAATCATGTCACAATAATACTGGAGATTCACATGGCTTAGCATTTTTGCTGCACACAGAAGCATCGCTGTGGGATTTGCTACATTCTTTCCTACTGCTTCAGAGTATGTATGCCTTGCACCCTATTAGAATTAAAAACACTATTAAAATCTCCAAATAATACATTATTCTACTGACTGTAACAAAAAACAATGCAGGCAGACACTATGCACTTGCAACAATATGTTGGCACTCACATAGAAATAATAAACATGTTTTAAATCCTATTATTTCTCAATTTATTGAACATTGCATTTGCACAGATAATATCATTTCAATGGAGAAATGACATTAGAAGAATGAATGGCGAGTTCAAAAGTGCTCACAGCCTTTATTTATCTCCCATCCAAACATTTATCTGGAAGGACTGCGGCCAAAAAAAAAAGGGGGGGGGAAGAGCATAGCAAGGCTCTTGGCTACATTCAAGACTCTGGAACACCTCAAATATGAAGGAATTCTAACTACTACAGTGTGATATGTAGCAAAACTTTTCCTTAAAGGTGTTGCAACAGCAACATCAACTTATAAAGAATAATGATCAAAGTACTAAAGGCTTATGTAAATGCATTACAGTCTGTCCTACATAGGCCAAGGTAATGTAAAGTTGCTCCCTGTTCAAGCCATGAAGATATATATATATATATATATATGGTGAACAGAAGCATAGCTCTACTCATTCTTAGCTCTGGCACCAGATGGAGATGAATGGTTATCTTCCAGATACATTATTGCAGGGAAAAAGAGCCCCATATACCCCTGTAGTGGGCCTCATAGCTGGTCTGGATGTTCTGGAGAAGAAAAAAATCTCTTGCCCATCCCTTGAATCAAACTGAGACTGTCCAACCCACAAACTAGACTGACCCCCTAGCGGCATGAAGTTGATATTAATTTTCATTAAAATCCATCCACTGGTGCCAAAGTTACTGTGGCAGTGGGAGCACAGAGACATCTATCTAGCTATCTTTCATTATAAAAACAAAAAGGAAGCTAAAATAGTGTCCATACAGGTTCAAAGACGACACAGTCTGCACTGTAGCTGGCTCCTGCTACAACCCCAGCTCCACCAACCAAACCAGATGCCAAGTTGTCTACAATGTTGCCATACAAATTTGGTGTTACCATCACATCAAACTGACGTGGATTTGAAACCATCTGCATGGTGCAGTTGTCCACTATCATTGTCTCAAATTGAATCTTAGGATAAAGTTTTGCCACCTGTATTAAGAAAAAGAGAAATGAGCAGGTTCAGTTACAGAAAAACGTTAATGCCAATATAAAACAATATCACAATACACCACCATCATGCATTCTAACATCCAATGGCTCCAATACAGACATGTAAAATGAATTTGGCACTATTATTAGATGTGATTGAGGGTGTTTGAGAACAGGGTGTTGAGAAGAGTATTTGGGCCTAAGAGGGATGAGGTAACAGGGGAATGGAGAAAATTACATAATGAAGAGCTCAGTGATCTGTACTCCTTACCGAATATTGTGCGGG
>JGI20166J26741_11501141_pt1 | contig 12748 bp, 15 predicted proteins | sample TergutCu122P5_FD_26741 | JGI IMG/M metagenome (IMG submission 26741) | reverse complement strand
TTACCTTAACACCACCAACCTCACGTCAATAATGGACATGCTTCGACGTACTCAGAAGTTTTTCCAACCTCAGGGAATTGTTTTACCACAGATATGACCTATCGTATATAAACACAGACATCTGAAAACACGCGATTATTATTTTATCTTTTGATATTTACACATTTATCTGCAAGACATAATATACCTGTATTATTTGTAAATATAGTTGGGATCCCAACGTGTAGCCACCATCTATTGACTTGATTCGTAAGAAGGCCTGATGATGGTCATGTAAGGACCGAAAAATGTAGCCTCACACACAATAAAATATGATGTGTCTGACATAAACTGTTTTATCATTTTAGTATTGAACTTTAACACATCGGGATATCTTCAATCAAATTCTGAATTCTGTACTAATATTACCGCACCATCCACGCCTAGGCATTTTCCCTTGAGGTTTACGATAAAAACACTGTGCACGTTTCATGCTCTGTTCTCCTTGCTTGTGCCAATAGGATGTGGACAAACACCAAAGCCAAAATGAATGAAGAGTGGCATATGTATTCTTCTAGTGTGTTGACCGAAAACATAAATATATACACAACTGTAATTTTGGCTGTTATTTTGTATGGGTGTGAAGCTTAGTCTCTCACAAAGCGGGGTGTTCGACAATAGGGTGCTGAGGAAGATATTCAGGCCTAAGAGGGATGAGGTGGCAGGGGATTGAAGACTACATAGCGAGGAGCTTGATGCTGTTTATCCCTCACCAATTACTTTTCGGTTGATCAAATAAAAAATAATGAGATGGGCTGGGCATGTGACACGTTTGGGGACAGGAGAAGTGCGTACAGAATTTTTTTGGAGGGGGGGGTGGAGACCTGACGGAAGAAGACCACTTGCTAAACCTAGGCGTCGATAGGAGGTTAATGTTACAATGATTCTTCAAGAAGTGGGATGGGAGAGCATTGACTGGATTGCTCTGGCTCATGATAGGGACAGTTGAAGGGCTCTTGTGAATACGGTAATGAACCTTCGGGTTCCATAAAATATAAAATGCGGGGAATTTATTGACTGGCTGAGGGCCTCGTAACACTTCAGGAAGGACTCTGTTCCATGAAGCTGATTTAGTTAGTTAGTTATTTCGTTGCACACACACACACATCTATATATATATATATACATACGTCTTGCGAAAACTAAATGATGCACTATTACGAACCTAATTTATGTCAACAATAATTGGTAATAAACCTTTAGGAAGAAACAGCCCTATTTGTAATGTATTCACAGAATCAAATATTTCGTGATAAACAGTTTAACTGCTAAAATATTTTCAAAACACACAATTTGAAGACAAAGGAAAAAATGTTTCCAGACATTACATTGGCTTTTTATCCGCACGTGTAATTGAATAGCACTGCGGTAGGAAGTAGAATGCTGGAGCACAGGAAATGACGCCTTTTATTGCTTGATTTTATGATTACGTACTGAATAAATTATTATTATTATTATCTACTATTATTATTAAGCTGGTACGTTGCGAATTCTGCAAGCAACATAGCAACAAATTCAGGTGCTATACAAGACTCGCATTCCTACTCACCATGGCTGCAGCAGTTGCAGAATGCGAATAAGGTAGGCCAGACACGGGATTACTCCCAGTTCCGCGTGTTACTTTATACTTCCCACAGGAACACGCCTCCTATGAACGGACTACAAAATGCTCTTTTTTTTTTTTGGTCCGGTCCCAGTTATTATTTTTGCTGGATCATCTACTACGTTGGAACTACGCAAGCCAGTTGACGTTTCTCTCGTCATGGATGAAGGAGAAGAAAAATGGAACAACCAATAAAAATAGATTTAGGACGACACAGCATCCGCTCTGACGAGTCCATTAAAAGTGACTGGGTGTCACTAGAGACAGAGAACAGATGCCATTCAGTCCTGAAAGGAAAGCACAACTGCTGTCTTTGCAGACACAACTCTTCTTGTTTTTAGCCATGATAAATCAGTCTGTACAATTAACTAGGTTGCGTACAGGACAAGCAAGGAATCGATGTTCGATTTCCTTTAGAAGCACATGTACATCGTATTCTTTTCCTTCGCCACGTCTAGTCTCCACCCAGCTCCTAACCAATTGATACTTTAAATAAAAAGGCCAGAGCGTAAAGCCCACCATTCACCGCAACTCGTGTCAAGGTTAAGAATGTATGGAGATATACTTCCACTCTTACATGCGATTTTATGGCACAGTTCATTACTGAGCACAAAGACAGCTTTGCTGTAATGAGCCTTCTTGCCTGGTGCGATGTCAGCAATCGACATTACCCCAAAATAGATATACATTAATTTTCCTTGTAAAAGAAGGGGTGTCTCTGTGCGCGTCGTAAAGGCTTATGGGAGGTGCAAATTACAAGAAATTCCTTGTACGGGTTTACGTAGAACTGACTGGTCCAGTGAGGATACTTGGAAGTCGATAGCTCGCCATTACTAGCCTAGTGCGTTATCGTCATTCGAACTATATGTCCAGACTCTCTCGCCAAGTGCCAGGTTTGCTGAGCGCTGTTATGTGCAGCTATAGGTTTAGGAGAGGAGGCACGTGGGTGTGAATGGCGGTGGAAGGAGAGGAGCCTGTTTTAGTTCTTACTGCCGCTTACACACAGCTCCAGTATAGCCGTGCAGCGTTTCACGTTACTCGTTCCACACTACCTCGTTTATTTTTAATATTCGCTGCTAATATTATTACCATCACCACTAAATTTATGACTGGAAAAATTATTCGAAGCCTGCTGTGAAACTAAGGATTATTTTACACGGAAAATCTAGAACACAATTTTTTGTTTCCTGGATAAACTTGTGGTTCCATATGTCGCTTTAAGTGCATCACACCTCGAGTGTCTGTTGATTGCCGGGAATGTTCCTTTCAGCTTTGAAATATGAAAAATGAAATTTATGAGTGTAAGTTAACATTCGAAAATCATCAGTTGGGAAGAGGTTTTTTTTTTGTATACCACAGAATACAATCAGCAGCTGATAGAGTAGAGTCTGTAAGCGATAGGGTGTCGTATACAGTTCTGAGAGGTAGCTGGTGTAATATCATTGTTCTGAATGTGCATACGCCAAGTGAGTAGAAAAGTGATTATTAAAAAGACAGTTTTTATGAGGAATTAGAGCAAGTTTTTTTCATCATTTTCCTAAGTACCATATGCAAAAACTATTAAGAGATTTTAATGCAAAAGTGGGGAGAGAGATTATTTTCAAACCGACAATAGGGAATGAGATTCTACATCAGGATATTAATGATAGTGATGTAAGAATAGTAAACTTTGTCACATTAAAAAATCTGGTTTTAAAGAGCACGATGTTACTGCATCGAAACATTCTTAAGTACAATTGGACCTCTCCTGATGGGAAGACTCACAACCAGATTTATCATATATTGATAGACAGGAGATGGCATTCGAGTATACTAGACGTACGAAGTTTTAGGGGAGCTGACTGTGATACTGATCACCATCTGGTGGTTACAAAATTTAGGGAAAGATTGGCAGTAAGTAAAAAGGCAGCACAGAAGTTTGATGGGGAAAGATTTAATCTCAGGAGGTTAGGAAACAGGGTCAGATGAAGATTACAAACAGGTTTGCAGCTGTGGAGAACTTAAGTGATGGCGAGGGCATAAAAAGGGTTTGGTTTAACATTAAAGAGAATATCAAAACCTCAGACAAAGAGAGTCTAGGTCTGCACGAATTGAAGCAGCATAAACCATGGTTTGATGAAGAATGTTTAGGTTTTTTAGATCAAAGGAAGCAGGTTAAAATGCAGTGGGCGCAGGATCCAAGCCAAAACAATGTAGATAATCTAAACAATGTAATATGTGAAGCTAGCAGACATTTCAGGAATAAAAAGAATGCGTATCTGAAAGGTAAAATTGAGGAACTTGAAACTAACATTAAGATCAAGAATAGTAGGGACTTGTATAGGGGCATCAGTGACTTTAAGAAGGGTTACCAGCCTAGAACTTATATAGTAAAGGATGAGAAGGGCGATTTGGTTACAGAATGCCACATTATTTTGGCTGGGTGGAGGAACCATTTCTTCCAGCTATTGAATATACGTGGGATTAATTATGTTAGGCAGAGGAAATCCACACAGCAGAACCACTAGTGCCTGAGCCAAGTGCCCTTGAGGTTGAGTCGGCTATTGAAAAGCTAAAAAGTCACAAATCACCAGGTATTGATAAAATCCCAGCAGAACTGATTAAGGCAGGGCGTAGAACAATTTGCTATGAGATCCATAAACTTATTATTTCTACTTGGAATAAGGAGGAATTGCCTGAGTAATAGAAGGAGTCGATCATTGTACCTATTTATAAGAAGGGCGATAAAACAGATTGTAGTCATTACAGGGGCATATCACTTTTGCCAACCACGTACAAAATTTTATCCAACATCCTGCTGTCAAGGTTAACTCCATATGAAAAGAAACTATTGGGGATGATCAATATGGATTTCGACGCAACAGGTCAACTACTAATCATATATTATTTATTCGTCAAATACTTGAGAAAAAATGGGAATACGATGTAGCAGTGCATCAGTTCTTTATAGACTTCAAGAAAGCTTATGATTCATTTAGAAGGGAGGTCTTGTATAATATTCTGATTGAGTTTGGTATCCCCATGAAACTGCTAAAGCTAATAAAAATGTGTCTGACTGAAACGTACAGCAGAATCCAGGTAGGCAACAATTTATCTGATATATCTACTATTAGGAATGGTTTGAAACAAGGAGATGCTCTACCGCCATTGATTTTCAACTTTGCTTTAGAGTACGCCATTAGGAGGGTTCAGTTAAACCAAGATGGCTTGAAATTAAGTGGTACACAACAGCTTCTGGTTTATGCTGATGATTTTAATATATTGGTAGAAAGCGCACATACTGTAAAAGAAAACGCAGAAGCTTTGTTAGTGGCTAGTAAAACGACTGGACCAAAAGTAAATGCTGGTAAGACGAAATACATGGTCATGTCTGGAGATAAGAATGCAGGACGAAGTTACAGTATAAAAATTGATAATAGATCCTTTGAAAGGATGGAAGAGCTCAGATCAAAGTTCTATTCAGGAAGAAATTAAGAGCAGATTGAAGTAAGGGAATGCTTGTTAACATTCGGTGCAAAATCATTTGTTATTCAAAAATTTAAAGATTTAGATACACAGAACTCTAATTTTGCCTGTGGTTTTTTTTATGGGTCACTCACATTGAGGGAGGAAAGTATGCTGAGGTTGTTTGAGAATAGGTTGCTGAGGAGAATATTTGGACCTAAGAGGGATGAGGAAACAAGGGAGTGGAGAAAACTACATAATGAGGAGCTTAATGATCTTTACTTCTCAAACAATATTTTTCGGTTGATAACATGGAGAAGAATGAGATAGGCGGGGCATGTAGCATGTACGGGGAGAGAAGAGGTGTGTATCCAGGGTTGTGGTGGGGAACCCCGAGGGGAAAGAGAACTTTTGGAAGACCCAGTCGTAGATGGAAGGATAATATTAAAACTCATCTTCAGGAATTGAGATATGGGGGCGTGAACTGCATCGATTTGGCTCAGGACAGGGACAGGTGGCGGGCACTTGTGAATGCGGTAATGAAACTTCGGGTTTCATAAAATCCGGGGGATTTCTTGTCTAGCTGAGTAACGGTTAGCTTCTCAAGAAGGGCTCTGTTCCATGGAGTAAGGAAGTAAGTGAGTATGTTGCATTTGATTTACACGTCTGACTTTTCTGGAAATTATCACTTGATCCTTGATCGTCTAGACTTGAGAATCATTTATTCCAGACATTGACATCTTTTATGTAATATTCTAAGAATAAAGTAAACTGAAATCTTTCATATATATTGTTAATATATATGTTCGGAACTAACTAAATAACTCAATGAAGGAGAGTCCTTCTTCAGAAGCTAATAGTTCCTTACCAATCCGTCAATTCTCAGAAAATTTTCGGAACCCGAATCTTAAAATTGCGTTATTAACACGAGCCCGCCAATTGTTCCTATCCTGAGACAGATCAATAGATCCCCCCTCCACCTTCCACCGCCATACTATTCCTTGAAAATTAATTTTTGTATTATCCTCCTATATAGTCTCTGTAAACCTGCTACATTAATTCTGGATTTTTAGGTCAGTTTCACAATGTAGAATCTGCGTTATTGGTAGTGGCGCTTAATAAACTGCAAGTAAAATTTACTGTAAGCAATAAGCCAGGTGTGCCACACCCGGTAAATATGTTGGAAAGTTACTCGAAACAATAACATCGATTTATAAACAACAAGACTATCTGAAACTAAAGTTGTTACCTTAGATGTCTGTCGTGAATTTCTGCCACCAGCTCAAAAAGCATTTCCCCTCATGCTACCGTGTGACCAAGCTTTTTAAGCCTTGAATACAGAAACCCCACAAATGCGAAATATTCTAGTAGTTTATTTTTTATTTGTGAACAAATTATCGTATAGATCTAAGAACCGTCAAGCGGTTCAGCATGTTCTCAAACAAAAACTACTCCAAACGTTGGCTATTTGCGTTGAGAACTTTCAACATCTTGATAGAGCTGTCATAACATCAGGACTCTTACGGTTCGGTGCGATGCCCAGACTACTTCGGAAAGAGGGCCCAAGTAAATTACATACTACAGCTTCATGTCACAGTCTTGGAGCCAGGTAGTCTATTTTAGACGTACTCTGAAACCTTAGGATCCCGTTATTCTAGGATTTTACGTTGCGTCTTGTCCCAGAAGAACGTGATCATTAGCTAAACCGCTGCGAAAACCTAAAAACTCGCATTCTGAAACCTTACTTTACCAGGGTGGGAGCCGTTGCCCCCAGAGTTGCCAAGTAAATTTTAATCCTAAAAAACCAGAAGCCAGTAAAATTATATTTAATGAAATTAGTGATAGAGGTGACTTAGATCTTGATGTTTCTAATGCGGCTCTGTTTCTACACCCCAGCACTTCTTCCGTTCGTAGGCTGGAAAATTAAAACTATATTTCCATCAAGGGAGCTTCAGAATAAGAGAGTCTGAGAGTCACTGACTTAAATAATTGAATAACCAAATACCTAATCCTGAGCCATTTCCGTCAAAATGATATTCCTATAACCTGTTTTATAACATCATTTACTGGTATTCCCCCAACTTTTCGATCTTCTCGATTGTCATTTTCAAATAACACTGTCACCATACTCTTTTTCCTTGGTGCAACAACCCAACTCGGACCTAGGCCGCCTCATTTTTGAGGACGTTCACCAATATTCTGTAATTACCTTGTCTCCTAGTCTGCGCTGCGATTTTAACCCAACGTAGCCTCCTATGTACAAATATTTATTAAAGGGCCAACAAATGCAAAATGGATGAATAAAAACATATTTATAATGTGTCGGGATTACTTCACGGTTAAAATCATACGACCTTGGTTAAAATTAACTTAAATTGTAAAACCGTGATGAATATAGAATATTAAACTTAAAAATTGTTGTCTGGGTTATGGTTCTGTGGATTGATGTACGTTCAAGGTACATGTGGTGGAATGTGATTCACATTGGTGAGCTATGGAGTAGTTCGGAGAGTTCACACACTTACTAGCCTGAAGATGGCCACATGAGTGGCCGAAACGTATCGGTGTTCGCTATATCATAAATTAACTTCATAGAACCAAAATGCATCTGATGGTCTTCTTAAAAAATGTTACTCATTAATTAATGCACGGAATATGGAACATACAAAGCTGTAGCCTTCTATAATTCACAATCGTTACATCTCTATGTGACCTCCATGTTTGTCGTGTATTACTCTGAATTTCACGATTACTTCGTCCTCCTTCGGCCCAATTATTTTCCTCAGTGCTTTGATTTTAATACACTTGAAACACATCGCCCATGAAACAACAATTTTTCTTAACCCACCGATAGACGAATTCACAGGAGACAGAAAAAACTAGCCCGACCCCAATAGACTAACACTCAAGCATGTTATTTTATTTAAAAAAAAAAACATAAGGATAAGGAAATTTTTGTGGACACAACATTTTGACAGAAAATGTATTTGCACCCAACTGTTTATTAATGTGGGAATCTCAGTATCTCAGAAGAATCGTGTGGGTTACGACAAAAGTGCCGTTCCGTGAGCGGTATGTTCTGCTCTCAAAATACGAATAAGATATCGAATTAAGGAATCGTAAAAATTAACCTGTGAAGGTAATGCTGCACACAGGTCAGTGTCTGATTATAGTGTTTCATGATTAGAAAAATTGATAACAATTTAAAATTAATAAGAGCAATTATTGTCAGAATTGTATTTTTGCGATTTTATGTGTGTAAATGATGTTCACAGATAACATCCTTCGACGTTGAAACATCATCACAATATATGTTACGTAGGCAACGATATTTAATTTTTTTTATTTACTTTCATGGGACCGTGCATCATTAATATATTCAAGCATAACCAACAAGATGCAACGTTACACAATGGTATTTATTACTATAAATGCTGTACATGTTTCAGGCGGTTCCTCCGCCCATCATCAGGAGCTCAAAACTGTATACACAGAATCGGGTATTTGTCGAGCTTTTTCTGCTTCTTACCGCTATCGTGAGTGGGATGGAACTGTACGAATATAAGAAGATATTTAGTAACATTTCCTCCCATGGCAGTAAACTTAAACTTGGTCCCTAAAGACCTTGCTGAAAGAATATCGGTTTGCTGACACAGTAAAAGCTACGGGCTGGACGATCCGGGTTCCATATCTGGAAGGTACAAAAGATTTTATTTTTTTCCCAAAGCAACCCGACAGGCTTTCGAGACCACCCAGCCTTCCATATGATGGGTACCGGCGACCTTTACTGGGACTAAAGTGGTCGGTGCATGAAATTGGCCACTCATTGCCATCTAGTGTCAAGGTTAAGAATGATTGGAGCCATATTTCTTCTACCCTTATATGCCTTCCTATCGTAGGGATGGGCTTCAACATTTCTTAGTAGACTAACACGTATAGGAAAAGCAGTCAAAAACACACCAGACAGACCCACAAACACAAAAAGAACTTATAATGTGGTACGATGTCATCACCAGGCAGAACTACTTCATCCACCACCGCGACATAATATCCCAACATGATGGCCTTGCTATGGGTGCTCCGTCTTCAGGCCTGATTGCTGAATTCTTCTTACAACACACAGAAAATAAACATCTGGCACGCCTAGCACACAAGCACAGAATCATTGATTACTTCAGGTATGTAGTTGTGTTTTTGACTGCCTTTTCTATACGTGTTAGTCTAATTAGTTCTAAGATATACAACGGGGATGACACTCCTAAAGATCAACATTTCTTCCTTTCTGGGATTTTAAAAAACTTCACAGGGGGTGAAAATGTTTGAGATTGTGCGTTGTGTGTTCAGTTATCTCTGTTAAGACGCAAGCCCGGGGAAATCCGAATTGCATCAAAATTAGTGTGAATTGATCAAGAAATTATGAAAAGATGTTCAGTTTTCGTGGCTTATGGGGATATTCTGAGATCCGAAAATTGGTCGCATATCGGACGTGATTCAGTGAAATTATGTCCGTGGTACTGATTTCAACCAACGCTTTTACACCCATTAAGGGACAGCTAGTCATTAAAACATTCCTGTACGACAGGACACTCGGTGTTCAACTATGTATTCTGCTTATGCTAAAAATATAGCCAGAAAGATTTTTGGTCGCAGCCAGATTCCTATACAAATGCTCTCAGGAGCCGTGTGCCTTACGTTTAAGCGGCCGGAGCATGAAACAGACTTCTCGCTTGCATGCAATGAGAGGATCAAGGATGCGTGGATTTTATTTTCACTCCCCCTATATGCTTGAGAATGTTGTACACAGCAAATGGTCTAGTACGATTTGCTGCTCAATACCACGTTATTTATTTGTTACTACCATATTTCTCTGTAAGCGTATTTTCGTGTTGTTGAGTAGCAATTTTTTTTATCACAAAATAAATGGGTATCAAGGAGTGAATGAAGTTTCGAAGGAACACAGAAATCTTGTATAACCTCTTCGGGGGTGAAACATGCAGGGATAAGCAAAGTAAAGAAGGAATGTGGACGACAGAAAAAATGAAGTAAAGGAACCAATAAATAAAGTTAGAAAGGAGAAAGAATGGAAAAGTAAGTACAAGGAGTGACGAAGGGTGGAAATAGGGCTTCGTTCAACATCAACGTGTTTAAAACTTTAACCAACACACGAACAAAGGGATACTGAGATGTCCGTTTGTGCACTCCTCTCAGCAAGTGTCTTATATAATGTCACCACAATCTTCTATAATACGAGACAAAACGTAAAATTGTCGCACCTCGACGCTGCCACCTTGCCATTGGTTCCTATAAAAGATTTCATGACGTCACACAACGTAGTCCGTTGTGAAAGATGGAATGCCCCCTCTGTCTCCTTTTCGTTTTTAAAAATGCAGTATTTAAAGTGGCGTCAGTCGGTGTGATATTAAGGAATTTAAATAACACAAACAGAAATAGCGATGCGTACAGTCGCTACCAAGAAAACTGGAGGTCCGTTTTAAGAGCTTGAAGTAGGGCACAAAGAAGCGAATGGTTCTTATTTATAGTGATTATGATACGGTGTAGTATGGTAAGTAGACACCATCGTTTGGAAGAATATACTGCTTCTGTCTTCAGACCACAGTACTTTCTTATGATAAGAAGTAACTCAGAGTCATATAGAATACAAGTAAAAATGTGATATTTGAAGTCTTCACTGCGGTGAATACGTAGATGGTGACCTTGTAGGTCGCGACATCGTATAATCTGGTCATTTTACGTTAAAGATGGAGGTAGCATATCACCCCGTAAAGTTGGTGCGCACCGATGGGAATACAGGATATCAAAAACCTCTAAACCACATTTCGTAGAAATTCACCTTGTTTAAATGTTGACGCTTGTTAACCTACTCACAAATTTCAGTCCTAGTCTAGAAGTATCTCATCTTATATGTTCCAGATTAACTTCAATAAAACAATGTCATCCCCATTCAGACTTTCCTTTCAGAATTCCCGAAACATATAACTATATTCGGCCTCTCCTATGCGTGCTACCTACTCCGCCCATATCCTCTTTGATGTGGGAAGCATAATACAGGGTTATTTATAATTTCCTGACACATTTCATGACATCGATACATTTGAATGGAGGAAAGGATTGTAACATGCGACCTACAGATGGAAGAGCTTTTTTTGCATAACTTAAAAGTGCTCTGCAAGTCCGCCCTTTGTGACATGACGGACGTCAAGCCGATAATCCATTTCCGCCCACACCTGCTGCAGCACGTAAAGATCGGTTTCTCAGATGGCAGCGATGATTCGTCTTCGCAGCTCAGGCAGATCGTGTGTTAGAGGCGGTAGGAAAACAGAGTCCTTAACATATCTCCATAAGAAAAACCCGCGCGGCATTAAGTTAGGCGAACTTGGTGGCCAGCGAAGCAGCGCCTGGTATACTGCAGCGAGTATGGATGGAAATGGATTATCGGCTGCTGGACATCTGCCGTGTCACGCAGGGCGGACACATACAGCACTTACGAGGTATACAAAAGATAAACTTGGAGAGTTTCTCTTTCCATTTACAGGTCGCACGTTACAATTCTTTCCGCCACTCAAGTGTGCCGATTTTATGAAATGTGTCAGAGAATTTCGAATAACCCTGTACGTGGCAAATACTGAGGTGGTACCCGTAAAATAGGCTATGAATTTTAATCATTCACAATAAGTGTGAAACTGAAGTAACGAAAACATCATTAATGTCTAGTGTTCAAGACTGAAGCTATCCAGTAGAGGAAGACCCGAACTATTTATGCATGCCAACACAACAGCTGGTCACATAATCGCCGTCACTGTACAAATTACCACTTTCAGATTCTTTCACGCACGTTACGGACCCGTGTACCTGCAAGTTATATTGTTATATTGTGAAACTACTCAACAAATTTGGTTGCATTTATAAATTAAAGAAGTGCATGTAATGTATAGCAGCCACTGTTAAGAATTTGCTAAATCCCTGTCTTTTCAGTCTATAACATCGTAAACCTGGTTTAAGTAGATATTGGAGTTGGCTGTCACTCCAGGATAATTTGTGTTGTTCTTCTTACAGACAATGCTAAAAAATATAATGGCTAGATCGTCTCTAATTTCCGAAGAACAACATTTAGCTGTGTTCAGTGTTGAGTAAAGCCGGCAGCAAATTGTGTGTACCCAGTCTTGCGTCGTTTCTGTTACTGTCTTCCTTCCTATATTCACTTTTCTGTTTCCTTTTCTCTTTCTCATTATTTCATTTTTACTTGTATTTATTCAACTAGCTTTTCTCATTTCCTTATCTTCTGTGTTTCAGTCTCTTGTTTTCTGCACTTCCTGAGCTCTCCTTTTCCATGCCTCCATTGTTTCTTTTCTTCTTTTCTTTTCTGTTTTGTCTGTTCCTCTTTCTTGTTTCTTCTTGAAGCTGTTAACATTGCCAGTTCTTTTCAGACATCGTGTATAGTGTAGAACAGGCATGTCAAACATGCGGCCCGCGGGCCGCATGCGGCCCTTTGCAAGCACACCTGCGGCCCGCACAAAGGTTCTACCTATGTGTGTGAACAGTTGTTTTCCTTCATGAAATCAACAAAAACTTCTCAGAGAACAAGGCTGACTGATCAACACTTGTCATCTCTGATCAAAGTCGGAACTGCACAGACATTTCAGC
>JGI20166J26741_11501028_pt1 | contig 12749 bp, 9 predicted proteins | sample TergutCu122P5_FD_26741 | JGI IMG/M metagenome (IMG submission 26741) | reverse complement strand
GTTCTATCAATGTGTCAAAGGGTTAGTTAATTGCTTACCGGCATTAAAAGCAAACGGAACGATCATCGCTTTTGGCGGTTGCTCGGAGGGAATAGGCAGTACCGAGTATGAGCAACTGATGAAGAAGTATTCCTCTCGTCCGGATGATTTTTTGAGCGATATAAAAGCCGGGCGCTTTTTTATAAAAGATCAATGGCAATATCAGATGCATATAAGAGTATTGAAAAAGACAGGCGTGAATAACCTTCATTTTTATACTGACAATATTTCTCCGAGTGATTTATCTTTACTATCCGTAAATGCCCATGCGATTCCTGAAAGCTTGCTTGTAAAATCCATACAGAAACAAATTGACAGTTTAGTTGCTTCAGGTAAAACAATCGCTGTTTTTCCCGAAGGACCTTACTGTTCTTCGATATAAAAATTGACTCTCTTTACAGTAAGATGAATTACAATGCATTATAAGTTTCCCTGTAATCTTGAGGATTTATTTTTTTGATTTTTTTGAACTGAATATTGAAATTTGTCAGATTATTAAATCCCGATTGATAACATATTTCGGAGATACTCATATTTTTATTTTCGATTAACAGTTTACAGGCATTTCCTATTCTTATTTCATTCAGGAATGTGATCAGCGTTTTATTGGTTTGTTTTTTAAAATACCTGCAAAAAGCGGCAGAACTCATGTGAGCTGCAGTACAAACATCAAACAAGGAAATATCCTTATTAAAGTTTTTCAATACATAATCAAAGATTCTATTTAAACGGGAAAGATCCCGGGAATCCATCGTACCGGTAAAGCTCAGACTTGATAATGTTTCGTATTCTCCTTCTGAAGCAATGTAATGTAAAAGTGAAATAAAATTGATTAAGCGTACAACTCCATCAGTTTGAGATATTGTTTTTATACGACGGGTGACCTCTTTTTTTGATTTTCCATTAATTAAAAGACCTCTTTTGGAATGTTGAAGCAGTTCTTTTATATTAATCATTTCCCTTAAATTAAAAAAATCGCTGTTCAAGAAGTTACTGTTAATATAAAGTACTGTGGCTTTTGCACATTTTGTGGATTTTGTATCAAAATACTCAGGATAATTACGAAATAAATGCGGAGTATCCGAACCGATAAATGTAATGTCTCCTTTGTTGAAAGAACTGATGCTGTCTCCCACATAGCGAATTCCCGAACTTTCTTCTATCAGCATAATTTCATATTGCGGATGATAATGCCAATAAGGATAAAAATGAATGGTATCTTCATTCAGGACATTAAAAATATTATTTGCCTCTTCTCCTATTTTTTTTAATGTAGGGTCCATCTCTCGATATAATTACTATTTATTAAACGCGTACCATTAATTCTGTTTAATAGCATATTACTGCAAAGATACTCATTTTAATGAATTCACAAAATCAAAAATATTATTTATACAAATTTCCCTAATAGAAGTACCGCCTTTGCACTGAATTGATTAAAGGCGGTAACAAGCAGCAGATAACACGAAAAGGAGATTTCTGTTTTAATAAATAGTTTTAGGATCTTTCCAAAACTCTTTATCGTTATATATCTCAGTATCGGTATAAGCTTTTTTCGGCGCTTTAAAACCGGCTTTCACAAATTTATTTGAAAAATTTGTTAACGCCTGAAATCTTCCCGTGAAAATATTGCTCATAATTTTCCAATAACCGCTAAGATCATAACAAGCAGCATTCCATGCCTTAGCGTTTGTTTTTTTTAATGACTCATCCATATCAAGGCATACGGCTAAGAAAACAGCTCTTGCTCGATCTTCACGCTGAGCGCTAATCAAATTTGATTTAATTTGATCCCCAAGTTGTTCAACAAGCATTGCTTTTCTATCTGTCGCCGGTAATTCGATGACAGGTCGCGGAACTTCTTTCTTAATTTTGTAAACAACTTCATTGTTTTCAACGGTTTTACCGCCTCCGTTTTTTTCGTTTACTATTTCAAATAGTTCAACAATTCGATCGGCAAAACCGGTAATTGTTTCATCATTCGGCATATTATCGCGAGTAGTATTTTTGTAGCGATCTGCAATTTGCCACAACGGCTCCCCATATCTGCTTTGAGTCATCATTTTGCGGTATCCGTAAGTAACGCCGACAATTGTACCTGCTGTTGCAGCATTGCAATCAGCATCCCAACCGAAATTAAAAGCATGCTTTATTGTTTCCTGAAAATCACCTTTTCCATACAATAAAGCTGCAATAATAGCTCCGGTATTTAATTCGTGTCCGTTTCTGTCTCTTGTTCCACCATTTTCCCGGGTATATTTATCATGCAAAAGCTTTCTTGTTTTTTGCCAGTCAAGCGGATTTTCTGTATACCAATTCTTAACATCAACAATAATTTGTTTTATGATGCTTTTGTTATCTAAAGCCGCAAAACCTGCCTCTAATATTTTTTCGATGTCTTTTTCGATAAAAGCAGTTGCAATCATGGCAGTAAAAAATTGAGTTGTTTGAGCAGGTTCATTGTTAATGGCAACTAAGGTATAATTTAATCCGATTTTTGCTGCTGTTTGCGGCATGGCAGGCGCAATTAAACCGTAAGTTTCACACAAAAATTGTCCGGAAATATTAAATTCCGCCCATGGATTCAATTCCATATAACCGGTGTAGGGCGGCTTCAAACCTATATCCATTAAATACCGGGCAAAACGGTTTGAACACCACATTCCTTTATTCACTCTTTCTATCCATAATTTGGAGATGTAATCATAATCTAAAAATACTTCCCTTCTCTTTTGCATTTCATAGATATAGAACCACTCAAAATCCGTATCATCGTCTGTCCAAGCGCCATCAGGCAAAGACGGGATATAATTCCGTACATTTCCGGGCTCGTTGATATAACGGTTTTCGTGAGGAAGTCCATTCAAATCACCGAGAATCTGTCCTAACAAACCGCCACGAATTTTATCAATCACCGTTTCTACGGGAATACTGACAGTATTATTCTGCGCAAGTATTTTTCCGGAGAAAGCAATAAAGAAGCATATCAAGATTGATACGCACATCAATTTCTGTTTCATTTTTTTCATTTTTATTAATTTTCAGAGTATTATTTCTTGTCTTTAAAAATCGGATTCCCATCTGCGGAATTGCAGATTACCTTTTCAATTTCATCGATCAATTCTAAGGAAATAATATGCCGACCACCTTCAAATCCTGTATTAAGCCATGTCTCAAGAATATCTAAGGCTTCTGATTCTCCGGTTATTTTCCCTCCCAAGCACAAAATATTTGAGTCGTTATGCAATCGGGTCATCTTCGCCATATAGGTGCTTGTACATAATGAAGCACGTACGCCGCTGAATTTATTAGCAGCAACACTCATTCCGATACCTGTTGAACAAATCAATATGCCTCTTTTTATTACGTTTTGAGATACTGCTTGCGCTATCTTTGCGGCATAATAAGGATATCTGACTATTTCCTCCGAATCCGATCCTAAGTTGTTGAACGGAATGCATTTTTCTTCCAAAAACTTCATTATGGAAAGCTTTAGTTTATAACCTCCATGATCGTTAGCGATCCACAGTGTGTCGTTTGTTGTCATAAATAATTTTTATAACTGTTTAATTATCTTCTTCAACAGGAATTTCCGATAATGGCTCCTTATTATCCTCATATCCGTAATATCCGTAATTTTGATTGATGACACCTTTCGTATTTGCACTGATGGTTAATTGCGGCACCGGATATAATACATTCCATGACCCAAGCGTATAGAATTGTCCCGAATTACTTTTCACCCCTTTATTATAAAAATCATTTTTATCGCTTATCCAATCAAAATAAAAATTACTCTGTCCAAAGTTATTCATTGAATATGTTTTACCATTGAATTCACGTCCGGTTTGAGCAAAAAGGAATGCTATGCGAGTCAATTCTGTCTTACGGGGTTCTTCATAAAATAACTCTCTGGCGCGTTCATCTAAAATAGTACTGATACTAAAGTTATTTTGATCAGTATAAGGAGAACAATGAGCCCTTGTTCTTACTTCATTAACATCAGCCATAGCTTCCGCATTTTGTTTTTTCCACCAATAAGCTTCGGCTCGTAACAAATAGGTTTCTGCTAATCTGAATACATACATATCGGCTGCTCCTCCTTTTGCTTGAGGAGTACGTGGATCTAAAGTATATAATTTATAATGAGGCCAACCGTACCAGCAATTGATGGTGTCGGATGTCAAAACGGTTCCATCTTCTCTGAATTGTTGGAGAGGTTTTCCGTAATAAGGGCTTTTCCCTTTAATGTCCGGATTATTGTATATTAAATCTTCCATTTCCATCCAGTTATATTTTTTATGCCTTAAATCGTTCGGATCGTCCCATATCGTTTTTGTATGATATTTAGTTCCTCTGATTCTTCCGATACCGCGACCAAAGGTTTTTACCAAATCATATTCATTATTTGCTCCATCCGACATTCCTCTTTGTCCATCAGGCGTATAGATTTGATTAGACGCTGTTCGGCTCCACCATGGAAGACACATTCTCATTGAATAATTATTCAGACGGGAAGTGATTTGATCTTCTCTGTCAACAACCATATAAATCACTTCTTTGTTTTCTGCAATGGCTTTATTTTCTTGCCAATGTAATCTTGCTATTACATCATCCCTTACAACCCCTATATTTCTCAAATAGGCTCCTTCCTCTCTCGGTATTTTCCCAAAAGGTTCTCTCATCAATTTATAAACGCCCCCATCGATGAGTTTTGTTGCAGAAGTGATGGCATCATCAAAATTTCCCAGAGCCAGATTGACTTTTGTCAGCAGATGTAAACAAGCTCCTTTTGTAACGTATCCTCTATCTACGTCATCTCTGCACCAATTAACAGCAAGATCTAAGTCTTTTTTTATTTTTTTGAGAATAACTTCTCGTTTAGTAGAATAAAAATCAATTTTTGGTCCTGTCAATTCTTTACCGAGGAAAGGAACATCTCCAAACAGATTTACAAGCCTGTAATATACATAAGCCCGGTGAAAATATGCCATCCCCTTTACCTCGTTTTTCTTTGTTTCATCCAATCCTTGAACGCCATCAATCCTGGTTAAGACTACATTGGCATATTTTATTGTTTGATAAGCAATTTCCCAATACCATCCGATTCTGCAGTTATCGATGTTCAAAGGAGCGGAAGGAGTTATTTTCTGAATAACATCCTGCACACAGCTTGCCTGATCGCTTAATCCTTCAACAGCGAGGTCGGAATAGATATATTCATCAGCAAAAGGAACACGATCACCGTTTGTATAAAATTCCGACTTTAATTTTACATCGCATGCCCTGATAACAGACATGAATCCATCAATATCGACAAATACTCCTTGAGGAGAAAAAAAAGATAACGGCTTAGGTTCCAGATAATCATCTTTACAACTTATTATTGAGCATAAACAACTCAATATCACACTTATTTTTATAATATATGTTTTCATTTTCTAAATATTTTTATAATAATTAAAATGTTACATTAACCCCTAACGAAAATTGTTTGGGTGCCGGATAACCGCTATCGACTTCCGGATCTCCGTAATTCCAGTCGGGCGCCCATACATATACATTCCGAGCAGAAGCCGATATGGTCATATTATTTACATTTAAAAGATTACAAATTTTTGAATTAAATTTGTATGACAAAGATACATTTTCTAATCTGATAAAAGATTTTTTTCTGTAAACATTGAATGAAGAACCGGCATAATAAGTTCCGATTCTGCCGTAATATTGTTTATATGGAGTCTCGGGCGTCCAATATGGATATTTTACATCATTCATACGATCATTTTTACCTCCATCTTTTGCTACATCATTGTAATTTCCCCACTGTCCCCAGTTTGAATATAAATTAAACGACATATTGATGTTTTTTAATACTGTAAAATCATGCCGCATATTCCATCTGAATCGTGGTAAAGTATATCCTTGAAATACATTATCTTCCTGGCTTATTTTTCCGTCATTGTTTACATCCAGAATTTTAAAATCACCGGGATATTGACCATATTTCCTTGCCTCTGCTTCTTCTCCAAGCTGCCAAATACCAAGAACCTTCGGTTGCCAAATTCGATCCAAAGCCTGTCCGATAAACCACTTATTTGTAATATCGTCCGATTCTTTTTGCCCGGTAATGTTTCCTTTATCATCATAAATATTTTCCATATCACCATAAAGGTGGATAACCTTATTCCTATTCAAAAAGAAGTTGAAACTTGTTTGCCATGAAAAATTATTTTTTTTCATCAATTGCGCATTGATACTTAATTCAAAACCTCTATTCTGTATTTGTCCCAAGTTGGTTGTAACCTGGTTGTAACCTGTTACATTGGGAAGTACACGATTGACTAACAAGTCGTGGGTACGTGCATCATATACCTCTAAAGATCCGGTGATTAATCCATTTAAAATGTCATAATCCATTCCGATATTATAAGACCTTGTTTGTTCCCATTTTATATTGTTGTTCGCCATTGTTCCGATATATAACAATACTTTTTCATACGCAGCTCCCGTTTGGCTTGCGTAGGTATTCTTGCCAACAGTCATATCCGATAAAGCATCATAAATTCCGATTTCTCTGTTTCCGTTTTCACCATATGAAAAACGAAGTTTTCCATAAAACAAATTATTCTTGAAAAATTTTTCATCTGTGAAAACCCATCCTAAGGCAACAGCCGGAAGAGTTGCATAGGGATTATTAATTCCAAAAGCCGAATACCCGTCTCTCCGTATCGATGTTGTCAGCATGTACCGATCTTTGAATGAATAGTATAACCTGCCCATCAAAGAGTTTCCGGTACTGTAAGTATCTTGACTTGAAATATTGATTAAACTTGCAGCAGACATAGCATGATAACCCAATACATCAGACGGACTGAATCCCGTTCCTTGCATATAGTTTTGCCAATATTGGTTTTTTTCCGCATTATAAAGTAATGTAACATCAAACTTATGATCTTTATTTACAGTTTGATTCCACTTCAACAAATTATCTAATTGCCAATTGAATGTAGTTTGGTTTTCTCTTGAAGCTTGTCCGCCCTGTACCCTGTATTCTTCATGTTTTGATGAATAATGTATATTTAAATTTCGAAACGAATAAAACGGTGAATAAGTCGTTTGAAAGGAAATATTATAGGGCAATTTAATTGTTCCGTACATATTTGTGATTAATGATCGAATAATATTGGATTGATCTGTATATGCCATTGTGTACAATGGATTTGTAGAACCTAAAGGATCATCAATGGAACTGTATCTGAGTGTCACTCCATCATCATTATATTTAGACCCCCAAGGAGAATTATTTCTTATGGACCATGTATTCGCAGTGACAGCGCTTTCATTTCTTTCCGAGAAGTTTGTATTGATACCTACCGTTAACCACTTTGTTATATCAAAATCAAATTTAAGTCGGCTTCGAATGGTCTTGTAAAAGTCGCCTAATACAATTCCTTTATTATCCGTGTAATTTAAAGACCAATAATAGGATATGTCCTCTTTTTTTCCGGTAACCGAAAGATTATAGTCTTGAAAAATTCCTTTTCGATAAACTTCTTTTTCCCAGTCCACATATTTACCGGCATGATAATTGTTAATTTCAATGCTTCTTAGTCCCAAGCGAGATAACCATATATCTATCGGGTCGCCCGTAAGTCCGTTCATCCACATTTCCATAGAAACTCCGGACGGAAGTTCATTAGGATTATCAAACAGATACAATTTTTCATTGGCAGGTGAACTGTACCAATTCATCGAACGCAATACATCTTGTCTCCATCTGATAAATTCGTAAGCGTTATATACATGAGCCATTTTTCCCGGTATCACTGAACTGAGATTGGCAGACAAATTTATTAATGGTTTACCTGCACTTTGACCGCTATGTGTAGTCGTTATCAAAATAATGCCATTAGCGGCTTTTGTTCCATAAACGGCTGCGGAAGAAGCGTCTTTTAATACATCAACCTTTTGAATATCAAAAGGATTTATATCGGATAGGGTTCCCTGAAAAATAATTCCATCAACTACAAGTAAAGGATTGGTATTAGCTTTTAATGAATTTATACCTCTGATTTCCATATTTTCAGTTCCTTTAGCGTTAGTAGAAAACCCGACTTCCAAGCCTGTTACATTTCCTTTTAATATTTCCTGAACAGTTCGCGGCATTTCAGCTTTCAATTTTTCCGGATTCACTGAAATCACAGCTCCTGTCAGATCTTTCTTTTTCATTGTTCCATATCCGACAGCTACTATTTGCACTTCTCCGAGCGCGACTGTATCTTCAAGCAATTGAACATTCAATACCGATTTATTACCAATCGACATTTCTACGGTTTTCATGCCCAAATATGTAAACACTAATATTGCCTTTTCGGAAACATTTGTAATTTTGTAGTTTCCGTTAGCATCTGTAATTATACCTATATTAGTGCCCTTTACGGAAACAGACACGCCTGCAAGCGCTTCACCCTTTATATCGGTAACAGTTCCCGATATTGTTTTTTGTTGTTGCATTGCTTCAGTATCTGCATTATCCGTAACTTTTTCCCCCTTAATTTTATTGGTTGCATCGGAAAGTTGGGAAGACAAAATAATAAAAAAAACAAGTAGTCCTCCATACTTTAACAGGCAATCAATTAAGCGCTTAATAAAATTCTTAAAAGTCATTTTTCTTTTCATAATAATTGCAATTTTTATGTAATTCAAATCATCGTTAATAATACATTTCTATTTTACTCATATCTCCGCTTTCTGCGGCATTTAATATGGATTTCATGTAGATATCTATGTCTGCGATTGACATGGGTACCGGCATATTCTTCAGTTTAGATTCCAGCTTGGGATCTTTTGCCGCCTCAAGGCATCTCCATTTGTGAATTTCAGTGTATCCGGGCACAGATTTCAAAGTTGTAGGAAAACCAATATCTTCCGACAGAGAAATCATTCCTTCAGCGACAGCTAATCCCAAATCCCTTTTATGCAGTTTTTCTAAATCTATTTTAATATAACCCGCTCTTTTATAAATTTTTCCTATTTCTTTCAGGCGGTTTTCGATTTTTGGAGAAAAGAATACTACATAATATGGATTCAATAAAGCGCAAGCGCGTCCATGGGAAAGAATATCCGTCATGGAAAAGCTATTCAGATGAGCGCCATTCGTACCCCCCGTCATAATGGCATATCCTCCCAAATCGGTACCCAGTCCGAGAGCTTCACGCGCTTCAATATTTTCCGGAACCGTAACTGCTTTTTTTATGTTATTTACAATTAATTCAATTCCCGTCAGACAAATCGGCATCGCTCTTTTGAGCAGGTTCTCGGAAATTCCCATTAATACTTCAATTCCATGTGAAATTCCATCTAAACCTCCGTCTTTAATCAGAGATAAGGGTTGACTTAAAGTAAATACATAGTCAAACATTGCTCTCGCAGGCACAATAGCTTCATCCACAATCAGCATTTTTTGTTTGGTATTCATATCGGTAATATTCGCGTATTTTGTCAAGTGAGCAGCAGAACTTGCAACTGTCATTACCGAATAATGAGGAAGTAATTTCATGTTTTCCTTCAAAAGCATTTTACTGATTTCACCTGTACCGAAATAGGCATCAATATCCGGATATTTATCTTTTAATCCGTTAAGAGCAATAGCAGTTTTCACTGCATCTGTTGTACTTCCGCCGCCAATTGATAATACTGCATCCGGATTTTGCTCTATGATTTTTCCTGCAATGAAAAAAACATCTTCGTGGGGTGCATTGGGGCGTGCACCGGGAATTAATTCACCTGCAATGGACAAACCGGAAGCAGTAAGTATTTTTTCAGTTCTGTAAACCAATGGTGAAACCCAATTCTGTCCCAAACCATCAACAATAATACTTACTCTTTTTCCGAGTTTTGATAATTCTTCACCTAAGCTGTCAAAAACCTCAAGCCCATTGATGTAGCGTTCTCCCTTAAAATCTTTTAAGTATTTTTTCGCTTGTAGCTTAGTATTTTCCATGCTTTTTGTTTTTTAATTGTTATACACTCGCATTCAAAAACGGTTTTAAAAATTCAATCGCTTGTTTAGCTGCTGCAAAAGGCTCCGGAATAGGTAAAATTTCTACGGACAACCATCCGTCATAGTTCACTTTCTTCAAATGTTCGAAAATATCATTGAAATCTGTATGTCCCCAGCCGGGAGCCAGCCGGTTGGAATCGGCAAGGTGGACATATCTGATATATTTGATATTACGAGATAATTCTTCCCCTATCTTTGCATCTTCAATATTCATGTGGAATACATCGGGCATAAGTTTTAAATTCGGATGATTCACTTTTTTCAATAAAGCGACCCCTTCTTTAACCGAATTCACAAAATCAATCTCGTAGCGGTTAACCGGTTCAAGGACTAAGTAGATATTTCGCAAAGCAGCATAATCGCACAATTCTTTTATTACTTCCATAAAACGCTCTTCGCAAACTTCTACTCCCGCTTTTCCGATTTGACCTCGTATCCTGCCGATATTTAACATCTGACAAAATTCGGTAGCCAAATCAATCATTTCTTTAAATATTTCTTTTACTTTATTCCTTTTCCGAATATCTTCATCCGTAAACATTAATCCGCTTTCTGCAAACACTTGTCCGGTTGAAATACAAGACACTTGCAATCCTGCTGCTTCAAGATGAGATTTTATTACTTGAGGGTTTATCTCTTTTGCATTTTTTAAAGCTAATTCAACCCCGTCATAACCCAAAGCAGCAACATCTCGTATAGATTTTTCAAACCCTCTGAAAACAACAAATGCACTTGGAAGCGCATTCTCTGATGCTATTGCAATTGATAATTTCATATATTTATTTAATCGCTAAAAAATGAACCGGTTCAATTTTCCGAATGATAATCAGAATCAAAATAAAAGAAATGGGATGTAATATTCCCGAAAGAATAAATGCCGGCGTATATCCATGTTGTTGAATTATAAAACCTATAATCAAACTGAACAGCATGGCGCCATAAGTTCCGATACATCCGATTAATCCGGCAACCGTTCCGACTATTTTCGAGGGGAATATATCAGCTGCCAGCGTTTGGACAATCGTTGACCAAAATTGATGACCCATCATGGCTAATCCGAAAAAGAAGATAGCGCTCAAAAATGATGAGGTGGAAGTGATTAGCAAGGAAGCCGGCAACAAAGCAGCAGCGATTCCCAAGGCAATTTTTCTTGATAAATCAAGAGAAACATTCTTCTTAATTAACCAACTGCTTAACCAGCCGCCTATAAAGCTACCCATAGCGGCAAATGCAAAAGGAATCCAGGAATAAGTTCCTATTCCCTTGATATCAAGCCCTCGCATATCATATAAATATTTGGGAAGCCAAAATATGAAAAAATACCAGGCTGAATCCGTCAAAAATTTGATAATAAAAAGACCCCAAAGCTTTCTTATTTTAAACAGTTCACGCCATAATATTTTCTGCTCCTGCGCATTTTTTCCTTCTTCTACAGTTAATTCGTTCAAAATATATTGTTTCTCTTTTTCAGTAATGTATTTACTTTTTTCCGGACGATTGAACATTTTTAACCAAACAATAACCCATAATAATCCAATGAAGCCGAAAACTGCAAAAGTCCATCGCCAACTCCCTAATGTACTTACGATAAATAAAACCAATATAGGAGCTATGATGGCTCCGATACTCGACCCTGTATTGAAAATACCGAAAGCATACGAACGTTCCTTTTTCGGGAACCATTCGGATATTACTTTTGCAGAAGCAGGAAAGCCCCCTCCTTCACCGGCTCCCAAAAAAAATCTGCCAATACCTAACCCCGTAATACCGGAAACAAAAGCATGAAAAATATTTGCTATTGACCACCACGTTGCCATAAAAGCATATCCTACTCTGGTCCCTACTAAATCCACAATTCGTCCCCCTACAGCATACATAGTTCCGTACATAAACAAAAACAAACTGTTTAAAAAACCATATTGTGAATCCGATATGGGAATTACCTTGTTTATTTCGGCATACACTAATGGAAAGTTTTGTCTGTCTAAGTAGTTGATAGCAGTTACTACTGCTAACAGTCCTACAATCCACCATCTGAAGTTTTTTATTTTCATGGTAATCTGTTTTTTATGCAAAATGAACATATTCTTTAACCGTTATTTCTCCGTTTATTATTGCAGGGACAAGGAGAAACGAAATCGACAAATAAGTAAATTTCATATTGCTGTGTTTTTTTATAAGTTTGATTGACGATTCAAAGGTAAATATTAATATTTTAATACGTTTTAAATATTTTTGCATATCCTTTAATTATTTAATCCAATTAATTTAATTAATCAGGATCCGCTGTTAAACTCTTCTCAACCGCAAATGCGTCGTTGAACTACCCTTATTATTCAAGGTAAGGACAATGTCGGGCATCTCGTTTGTCAATAAAGGTAAATATATATGTCAAACAGGTATAAATGTATGAGAGAAAATCCAAATATATGTTTTATCTTTGCAAAATCTTATTAAAGTAATTGCATTAATTATTTTGTTAAGATATAAATAACCGAAAAATTAATTATTTAAAAATTGTTTTTTATGAAAGTAAATTTAGTCCAGAGATCCAATCCGTTGGATCAAACTCAAGCCCCTAAGTATTATGCCCACATGGAGAATGAAGGAGTTGTCGATTTGCGCGATCTTTCGAAGCAAATGA
>JGI20166J26741_11500806_pt1 | contig 12751 bp, 9 predicted proteins | sample TergutCu122P5_FD_26741 | JGI IMG/M metagenome (IMG submission 26741) | reverse complement strand
TGTCATCAAGGTTCTACGTTTCAGCCTCAAACAATGGTCTACTGTGTCGTGCCTGTCACTCACTCAGCTGATCCCCAAAGGTCAAGTTTGCACATAAATAATATCGAAACCTGGACCTCCATAAATGACATCATCACTCCTGACGAATACCAGGCCTTGTTGTGGGGCCCACAGTGGGTTTGTTTGGTTTTCTTGCTCAAGTAAGCACCATGAGCACTGAAAAACGTCATGCATGCACGGCGTTAAATATATCTAACATTCAGCCACTGGGGAGTTCAGGCTGCGTTAGATATATCTAACATTCGGCCTTTGAAGGTTAATTAACTCAACCAGTGAGGTTTGATTTTCCACAAAGTTAAATTTGGCCTATGGGGTTTCGGGGTTTCTCTAAATTTGAATTTTGGTCAAAAGGATAATTGCATTACATAGGGGGGGTATTTGGTTTGGACAGTGTAGAAGATGCATGCAAGGAGACACTTCGTTTTGGCAGTTGGCATAGTGTGTACATAAAATTGGGGTTCTGTCAGTTTGGGACTATTTTAATATAAATTTTTGATTTAAAAGTGACATGTAACTGTGTGCGCAAGTGCCATGGATACACCTGCTAATGTTTATAATCTGGTAGTTTCTGTAAACCAAGAGTGAACTTCTACAAATAAAATAAAGGAAAACCGCAAGAGCTAAGTATTGTGTATGTGTGTCAGCCAGAATAGTCAGTCGGGGGCCTTGTAGGGACCTCCTGTGTAAATTAGCCTGAGATAAGACCTTCAGGTTTACTAAGCTACAGAAGGGAAGCTACACACCCACCCATCCCAGGGTTAATAGGACAGTAACAGTGGCATTCAGTAACTAACGTCATCAGCAGCAACTGCCTCCGCAGATGACAAATGCCGAAATTTTGGCACTTTCATTGCAAACAAGTTGTGAAATTATTTGCCGCCCACCAGAAATAAAGTGCAGCACAAAATAAACCATAACATATTTGCTGCCGCCCTGGGGCTTTTTGATGTTTCATATCATGTCTCCGCTCCGTCACCAGCATCCCAGGTTTCCTCTCCTGCGGATTCAGAAGACTTAATTCTGAGTAATATGATGTGTCCTTAAATTGTATAAACTAAAGTTCAGTTATTAAAAGTACTTTCTTAGTTACATAATTTGTTTCATTGTTCCAACCCATCGATTTTATGTGCAAAACCGTGTGCTCTGTACATTACACAGTTTTTTACTTGTGTGTTTTCTGTCAGTGCCTTAACAGTAGCTTGATACACTTCAGGTACAATCTGACTGATTGATTGTTTAGAAATTTGGAAAAGATATTGCAGACGGGTGTATGAGTCACCTATGGCTCAAAATTGCAATGTTACTGCCAGTCTCTCTTGAACCAGAATAGCTGCTTGGAATGTGGTATCCCTTTTCACAATTTTCAGACTGACTGAGTTTATCAGTAGTTCAAAATCTGTTGGTGTCTTTCGAGTTAATTTTTTTGTACCGTCCACAAAATTCTTGGCACTTAAGATCTGCTACCAAACTAGTACCACTGTACATAGACCTCTTTCTCTACAACGCCATTTACCATCAGTGTCTTTCTCGTCACTTTCTTCTTCTGGACAACATGTGATTTACAAATATGAAGACTGTGCTAGCTACCTGTAAAGATGAAATGTCCCCACCAGGAGCAGTGAACACTGGTGGATCACAGCGAGCAGCCCGTTCACCAGAATGCTCGCCGTCTTGTCCTAAACCTCTGGGCTAGCAGAACCCTGTGCGATCATGTTATGCTGTTATGTTCAGCAGAATGCTCAAGTGTGTACACAGCCTAAGGTTTTGTTGGTCAAGTCTCTAGTTCTTGTATTGTTATGTATGTTGTGTTCATTTCCCCACTTCAGTTGCACAAATGCTGGGGTGACCACTGTAGACTAATGCACTGTGCAGTATAATACTAACATGCATTCAAATCTTTGTGAATTGTAGCTGATATAATCACATTTTTATTAGCTGAAGAGTTGGTTTCAAAGGTAATTTCATTATATGGAAAATATGTACTCTTAAGTTGATTAGATTGCATTGTTGTGATTTGCATATTGCATAAGTATTTTTCTCTGGTGGTACAGAGAAGTAGATTTATTGTGTCCCTGAGTTTAGGAAAATATAAACTTGGCATATATGGGCTACTTTACTGACACAATGGCTGTATTATTGCTGCTGATAATGAGCAGCTGGTATGGTCATGTGCTTGTTAGTCTTTTCTTATTACACACAGACTTCAAACAGCCTCACTGTGCATTTGAAATGTGATCAGTTGGACAAAGAGTGTTCATTTGCAGTACTTTTGAAAAATATTTGTCAAGGAAATGATGGCACTGAGTAGTGCTGTGTAGAATGACAATGAATGGAATAGTGGAAAGTTTTCAAATGTTGGGTTCAGTGCTGCATAAAAGTAAAGTACAAGAACCTGTGTTTTTCTTGAATCAAGCATGGTTTGCATTAAGTAGGAATATAAATGGCCCAAATAACACATTGCTGTTGCACAAATTCCAATACAGTATATGAAGGTCCTTTAGTCTAGCATGCTGTGAGTGCACCAAAATTGCAGGGACCACGTTTTTCTCTTAAATTCCAACCATTACATTAAATTAATTCTGACATTGTTATTGAAGGAATTAACAGATGAAGAGATAATGTAGGGCAGGACAATTTCTTGTAAGAATTGAAGGACAAAGTTTGTAACTTGTGTGTGGATTGTACGTATATGCATAGTCTTGCAGACCTTGCTACAGGTAACAGTAACCTGGTGTGAAACTGAGTGAATGAGAAAGCCACAAAGGATGACTAATTAATCATTCTCCAAAAATGTTACATAAGGTGGTTGTTAAATTACTAGCAGTGTGGTGTTTACACCTTCATGCCAGAAGAACCTGTATTCCTTTTCCTTATTTAAATTTTTAAAGGAAAGATACAAGAGTTTTTCCATGTACCTTCCTAAAGGTATTGTGTCCAGGAGGAACATGGGTTGGAGTATTATAGTCGCCCTACAGCACACTGTACTCCAACATTAATGTCATGTAATAGCACATTGGGTATGGTCAGGGATTATCTGCCAACCACTCTCTGTTATTTTGAATATTTATGTGACCAGAACCTATGTTATTCATGTCTTTGCATTAATTAATAATTACATAAGACATTGCCAACAAAATGCACATTATTACAATATACAATTTTACACTTAAAACATTTAAACTTCAGCTCTGTGTTTTGACCCTCTTTGGGTCAAAACAGGTTGTAATGTTTTAATTTTAAAATTATGTATTATAGTATTGGGCATTTTGTTGGTGTTATCTTGTATAATTTACATGACTGCTTAAGTAAGAACATTTGTTAAATGAGGACTGGATCAACTTCACCATCAAACACTTCATCACAAAACCAGTTACAAAACTGTGCTCTCACAACACAGTCTGCCTCATAGAGTTTTTGTGCAACTGTGAATTTATATGGCTGGAAACGGAGCATTTTTATGGCTGTATGAATGGTTGACTACGATACATCAGTTTCGTGGAATAACCATAAGATTTTTTTAACATGCTTGTAATCCTCTGATGTTTGTGCTGAGAGAACACAGAGGAACCTGTTTTAAATAATTGTTCACCATGCAATGTATTGTTGATTTTTAAGGAAATGTAATAGTGGGAAACTGACTTCTAAATTTGATATGACAGTTTTTATACGATCTCTTCCTTGTATACATTTCCACAGTAGAAGCCCTCTGTATTACACTTCATATTCAGGAATAACACCAATAATCACAAAAAAACACTTATTGTTACAAGGTACTTCATATCCATGAGCAAACAACAATAATTAACATCTGTTGTGAGCAGCTTGTGAACTGGACTGTGTCACTAAGATGTCAGATGATGCCTAGTAATTGAGTGCGCTGCAATAAAACTACCAGAAGTGAGTCATACAGTGCCAGATAAACTTGCCAACAGTGCAAGATCCACTGTCAAATGGACACTCTGTATTTCAAGACAGAGCATTGTCATGTGTCAAGAAATATTTTTAGAAAGTGTGAAGCCTGGTTAGAAGCTGGAGATTGGCACTTTGAGAATCTTCTGTGAACTAATGTAAGTGGTACTGTAAATTACTCTAAATTTCTGGTATATTCAGGCTTCATATGTGATAACGCTTCTGTGGCAACAGCCATGCTCTGGGACATGGTAAATTATACTCTCTGTGAATAGCTTATGCAGCCTTTATTGTTTTTTTTTTTTTTAAATTTGAAGATTATGTGTTAAACCTCTGGACAAAATATGACTGATTTTTCCACCAGCCCACTTTTGAAACAACTTGAATAAAACAGTGAAGTATTATAAATTATGGACAGACTATATAATATGAAATTTTAATATAATTTAACCTTGTTAGAGTCCAATGGTGATTGTATCATGTGGTGTAACATAAAGAAATTCTGCATTTGTCCACACAGCATGTTATATGTTTCATGTACTTTTCACACTTAATACTGATATTTTCCTGAACAACATCAACTGATTAGTCTTTCTGATGGTCACAGAGTATGTTCTCTGTGCAGCAGCAACTGAAATTTAATTTGTAATTTAGATGAAAGCCTGTCTTGAGAGGGTTGAAAAGAGCATTGAATATTTTCAGTTTGGTTTTGTTCAAGGTTGATGGAGTCATTCAAAGAATGATGTTCTCTTCATAGAAATTATAGTGGTTCTTTTTCTGAGACATAATAACCTTCAGGTAGATGCCATATGATTATACAGTAGTAAATGTGTGTTTCTGTATGTCACAATGTGTGCTTTGTATATGGAAACATATCCTGCCTTCCAGATGTCTGATCAAGAAGATGATGTTGACTCAGATCATCCAAATGAAGGCAAGGAGAATGGTTTGGTCAAGAATACAAATGCAGCTGTAGTCCAGCAAGCTGAAAAGGAAAAGAGAGAGAGAGCTAAATTAGAAAGCCAGAAGAAGAAAGACAAAGATAAGGAAGACAGGTAAGTACGAGGGGGGGCCCAAAAATAACGGGAATTATTTTTTTAAAACAGTATTTATTAGGTTTTATACTATTACAACTCTAGTCTCCTTAAAAATACTGTCCTTTTGACTCAATACACTTGTACCAACATTTTTCCCACTGCTGAAAACATTTTTGGAACTCTTCAGTGCTGATGTTGCTCAAGACCTCCAGTGTTTTCTTTTTCACTTTGCTGACATCAGCAAAATGTTTCGCTTTCATCTGGTGTTTTATGCGAGGGAACAGGAAAAAGTCGCATGGCACAAGGTCGGGTGAATAGGGTGGATGAGGGATAACCGTCATGTTGTTTTTTGCCAAAAACTGCTGCACACTCAAGGCCGTTTGGGTATGTGCTCTTGGTGAAGAAACATTTTTTATAATTGAGACACTCTGTAAAGGTAAATGACATATCCTCAGTGAAACAAAATTTATACTCTTTTCTCGAAGCTACATGTTTCAGATTGAATCAATCCGTCATCAGGCCTGATGATGGATTGATTCAATCCGAAACATGTAGCCATGTGTGTGACTGAGGATTTGTTGTTTACCTTTATTGAGTTTATAAAACAACAGGATGTGTTCTGTTAAGTCAGAGACAGACTGTGTTCAATAGCTAAGGTTGAAGAAACAGTTGAGCATTTATCATGTAGTATGGCTTAGCACAACCAGATGGCGGAATTCTGATAGATGAAATTGGTGTTTGGTTGCTGTAAGAACAAAGAAACCACTGATGAAAGGGAGGCATGGCATGGCACTTGAATATTATAGCAGTCTGTCATATGACATGCACATGGCTACTGAGTAAAATGAGACAGTTTTCTCTGCTTTAATATTGAGAGGAAATTTAGTAGTTGTGCTTTTTGAACTGCTAGTAAGGAATTCAACACAGAAATGTCTGAACCCCAATTCATGCACAGATGTGATTTATTATGCCCAAATTTATAGAAGATTTCATCACTAGACACCAGTGCAGAGTGCTCTGTTTAGTCATATGCCACCATTCTTTTATCAGGTTCCACTGCTTGATTGAATCAAGTATGTAACAATGTAGTCAGTAGTAAATCAGGATGACATATTCCACAACTATCTCAGTCAGATGGCAGGATATTTATGAGAATGCTTGCTTTTATAGCAAAATGAGCTGAAAACGTAAAGCAGGGTGGTGCAGACTTTGGCATATCAAGAAGAGTTGGTCAAATTAAGAATACAGTAGACAGAAAACAAAGAAGACTTGTGTATTGAAAGAAATTTATGTTGTTTGTATATATGACTACTGGGGAGACCAAGATAAAAGTGGAAGTATGAAGTGGAAGAAGGTATACACAAGAGTATATGTAAGAACATAGCAAAATGGAGATTGTTTCATTATTGTATAATCCACCAAAATGTCTGTCACGTAAAAGTTTCTGTAGAAGGTTTTTTGCTGGTTTTCGGCAGGATAGGTGCTAGTGACTGAAATGTTCTTGCATGTGGTAGGCTTCTGTCTCCAACTCTCAGCATAATAGAGTAATAGAGCCTTTTCAGGCAACTAGCCACATCAATTCAGAACATTTTCCCAGCTTTTATTCTGAATTGTCACAGTGTTACCCAAGAAAATTTTGTCAACTCAGTGTAGGGAATGCTACAAGTTTTATAAGCTCCACAGATGAGTTGCTGTAGCAGATGGTAAATGGGATATATATATATATATATATATATATAAAATAGTGGCATGTAAATTGCTACATAATGATATTATGCTTTGCATGCCTTGAAAGTTATTGAGCCGCATTGTGCATACCATCGACTTGTTTAGAAAATTTGATGAATTATGTGGTAAAACTGTAGAATAAATGAATGTATGTTCATCCAACCTAGCTACCTCACTTCCCATGACATGAGACTGTGTGGAAACGTTTCCAAACTACACAGTGTTGCATGCCAGAAGACCATAACTTAAACATTCCCCACCATGAGAACTTCACATCTCAAAGTAAGATGGTGTTACTGTGATTTTATTTCCTCAAAGGGAGAAGCAGAAACAGCTGCAACAAGAAAGGAAGGAGAAACGTAAGACACAGAAAGGTGAAAGACGAAGATAGCTACTAGATGATGCAGCAGTAGCATTTCAGTGTTGGTGTTGTGTCATGTTAATTTCTTGTTGTATTCAGCTTTCTCTATCTTCATAGGTGAGTAGGTATCTACCCACCTATGAAGATGGAATGGACAGAGTGTTCCGAAATGTTGTCATATAAAATTCAGACACCGGGGGTTTACCCAGAAGAAAGCATACAACATTCAGAACACGGCGAAAGTTGGAAGTCAAGAATAATTTATTGTTGTTGGATTATGTGTTTAATGCTAGCAGTTCTAGTTTGAACTTTTGGTGCACTGATGTACATCAACATTAGTACTGTGTTGGGCACAGCTCATATGAGACCTCACTACAATTGGCATTCTTGGATATATCATAATTTTTGGGCTCAGATTTCAGTCTCAGTTTCTGATAAGAAAAGTTTGATTTTTGAATAAGTACAGATTCCCACATGTTTTATGAATATATTTAATACCATATAATATTTGAGTGTTAGTATTAATTCCTCTTTTTTTATGTTGAATATTCACATTGTATCGAGTGCTTGGAAGAAAAAAATTTGTCAGATTAAACTGTAATAAATGGTAAAGTGAAAGGTATAATATGTAATGACTGGCACAGAGGGGGATTAGCAGTAGTGGTATAGCTCTTCTCATGCTTAACGTTGGTGCTAGGTGGGGTGGATGTTGAATGCCATTCATTGGCTGCCTTATGTATGGGAAGGCGTCCTTCTGCCCATGGTAGAGGAGGCTGGGTGGGCCCCATGGACGTTCTGGACCTATATGGAGAAGAGTAAGTCTCTTGCCTCCACTAATGTTCAAAACGCAGACCATCCTGCCTGTAATGATTCACTACACTGACCGTGCAGTAACTGGTGTGTGTTTGAAATATTTAATTTTACATTTTTCGGTTGAATTTCCATGAGTATCTTAAACAGAAATAACATGAAAATATAAAAAATTTATGTTCTTAGGTTCCTAGGTGCATCGCGGACGTAAGGGCTCGAACCCAAATACGAAGCAATCAAATGTTGTTATGTTAATGGAAGAATGTCTGAGTAATCCATGGAGCACAACCTTGTTGAGAACCTAATAAGACCCTTCACTGGCCATGAAATTTTCTATAGTTTGTAGAATCTTAAGGTTCATTACTGTGTTCACAGGGGCTCACCACTGGTCTGCACAAACAAAAGGCCTTAAGTTAAACAAAAGATTAAGAGAAGGGATAGTAGCCATATTCTGTGTGAGATTAAACCACTGCACTCACTCCCAGCCTTAAAACCCTTTTTAATATTATCCTCCTATTGATGCCTAGGTCTTGCAAGTGGTCTCTTTCCCTATGTGCAGTTCTCTTCTGTCACAAATCATGTGTACTGCACTCTCCGTCCTCCTTGGTCACCTGTATTACTGTGCATGCAAAGTGGTCAGTAGGCAGTAATTCATAATACTCAATTGTTTATTTTACATGTGTGATTAACCTAAGTGTACGTGCATAACAAACAGTATGAGGTTTGAAACATAAGTAAATATCAAGTTTTATAGCTGAGAAACACTTTCGTTAATTTAGTATGCAGTTTTTGTTGTCTTTCCTGTTACAGCAGTGTTGTAACCATGTTGTAACAGTTTAGTTCTGTGCCATCAAATAAGGATATTAGTTTTGTGAGAATATATTGACATCTGTCAGTGATGTCACAGTAGGAAAATTACGTTTTTTAAGCTTTCTTGGATGACTTCCGTGAGCGTGTTGCTTTTCACATTGAGATGTTTACATTCCCCAGCGCTAGCAGTTGTTATGTTCTGGATGATCTAACGCAAGTGGGAATTGCATATGTATATGATCAACTATATATGTACAGTCATTCCAGGAGAGTTTTCATGTCAGGGAAGATGCCACACTTTCTGTATTTAAAACTTTTGACACTAGAAGGAAGTTGTTTATGCATCCCACGGTTGTTTTAGTAATGTGAAGAAAACTGAACATATTTGTTGGTCACTTGGGATTGAGGTTCACAGTTTCTGATAAAGCCAGGCAAGTGTCATTTTAATTCCTTCTGTACAACTTCCTTACATTGCACATCACTGCTTTCATTAAATGTGTCTGTGATATCTGTGTGATTTTGAGAATCAGTTAACAGGCTTAGCATTAATTGTATGTAGGTTGCACCCATATCGAATGTCTGTAAGCTATCAAGGAAAGTGGTTTGACTTTCCCTCACAAAGTTGTATAGGTGGTACAAATTTTCGCAGGAGAGAAGCCACATGATGTCTGTCTATATGGATCTGACATGAGACATGGTATTGTACTTGTCCTTGTGGTTTTTAGTGTACTTTAGACTAATACGTTCCAGTTTTTTATTTACTCAGCCCTGTGAAGACGTGCCACAAAAGTACATGTTTCTGGGAGAGTTGCCATAGAGTGACGGACACCACACTGTCTGTATTTCAAACATCTGACATTAGGAGGAAGTTGTGCTTGCATATTACTATTTTAGGAGTCATTTGAAGAAAAGTGAACATGTGTGGTGGTCTGTTCTCATTGTTTGCATCTCTCCATAGCATTGGGGCAAAGGCCATAACCCCTTGGGGAGAGATGCCACAAACCGATTTTTTTTTTTAATTTAAGTTTCAGGAATGAATTTTTTCTTTCCTTTTAAAATTTATATACCTAAATACTAGATTCACTAGAGTTATGCCTGACCAATATGCCACTTTCGTAAACTCTAATGTAGCAAATACAGAGACGTTTTCCAAAATGTGTTGCATCTTTCCCAGAATGGCTATATGTGTGTGTGTGTGTGTGTGTGTGTGTGTATATATATGTATATATATATGTATGTATATGTATATATATATGTGTGTGTGTATATATATATGTATATATATATATATGTGTGTGTGTGTATGTATATATATATATATGTATGTATGTATATATATATATATATGTACACACACACACATACAAGTGAGTCTGGTTGAAAGCCAAAACCTAACACACTGGGAGGTGTTGGGTGACAGGATGACTGTCCTACCACTTGTGTCTTTGCCCAGTATTCTTCCACTTCCAGTCCTGCAAGAAAAATTTGGTACATGTTTAAAAAATGTCATTTCTGTTTTTTTTTTACATTGAAGACTGTGTAAGTCTGAAATTGCATAACTTGAATTTGTGTATGTTAGGGAGTTTCTGTACATCTTTACTGAATGTTCATAACAAACTTAATGAGTATGATACAGATGTACATAATACGCACAGAATTAAAAATTTAAATTTATACATGAGTATGATACAGATTTATATAGTACACACAGAACCAAAAATTTAAATTTCTACAATTTTAATCAGTTGCACATGTGATTAGAATTGTTGTTAAGTTCTGTCATGCTTTGTAAGTGGCTTCCAAACCATGTCATTTATTCATGTGAATCCTAAATTTTATTGTATGCAATATGTATATTTTCACTAATTGATTTCATATTTTACTTCACTGCTGAAGTTATTTTACTCAATATTTAAATATTATTCTCCCCTCACTGTAATTGTAAATTATTTAATAAATTCATTGATAACCTGAAATTGAAATCTGAGCCAGGAGATTAATTGATGTACTTGGTACGAGTATAATTTTATTCTCCAAAATGAAGTTTAATATTTTAATCGTCACATTCTGAAGTACAAATTATACTGTCACAGTTTGTATCTGTACTTAACAGTTCTTATGTGGTTATTTTTTGGTATAGCAAGGAACAACTTACGTTAGTAAAAGTATAAATGGTCATTTGTAATAAGAATGAAAGCAGTCCTTGCAAAATCCTGCTTGAAGGAAACATTGCTGAGATATATTACATATTTTTAGTAATCAGACATTCGGTCAAAACAGCTGTGTCCACGCTGCCTATCAGCCCACAGTGCTGCTATTGTATGCCTATCGCTGTCCCTTGCCATTACATAGGAATATTATGTATGTATCGTACAGTGTTTGACCAATACTGTTGCAAAAGAATGCATAAAGGGCTATGCCCAGTTCTGTCAGCAATGTTGCAGCTCACTGCCACTGAATGGTCAACTTTTGCATTCTGTTGCAGTGGCTGACATGCCTTCCTTAAATAAAGTAAGATCTTGTGGTAATGAAGGTGTAGTTTTAAATTACCTGTAATACAGGTGACTTACTTCGCTTAACTCATACTGTTAGATGATAGTGTACATATGCTGGAATCTTTGTAATAAAAGAAAAGTTCCGCATGCATACTGGAATTTTCAGCTGAATTCAGCCTGGTCTGCTATTTTGTACATGATTTGTTTTTTGCTTAAATTGCCTTTGAATGCTGCATACTACCAGTTCATCAGTTTTTTGCTGTAGGAATTGATCCAACTTTTTTATTAAACTGAATGGCCTAAGTTTTGATTGCAAAGTGTTGCAAGGATATCTGTTGTATGAAGTTGAGGATATTGGCAATGAAATGAGCTGCAAAACTGACTGAACTCGGTGAATCCCTTTAAGTGACTTATATTTACAGTCAACTGTAACGTCTGTTGAAAAGTTGCAGTTTTGGAATGTTGAGTTGAGTCGTCTCCTTTAAATATTACTACTACACCTCTACATTGCACCCAGATAATTTTACTATATGTTGTGCATCTTTAAGTATAAGAAGTAATTAGTTGTTATGTGACTAATTTTGGTATTGAAAATGTATGTAAATCAAATGTTGGTGTAAACGACATTGCATGCCTTTCAGAAAAAGAAAGCTATGGATTTCTTGTAACAAAAATATACAGTAACACTTTGTAGGATGTAAAATACCTTTGTTTTATGCTGGTCTTGTAAGTGAAACCACTGACATTACTCAACTAAGAAGACCAGTATAATGGCTGTTCTTCTTATTCCCCTTTGTCTACTGGCATTTATGTACAGATATTACAGAAAAATGTGTATGGACAAGATCCATACATTTTCACAAGCAATATTCTGGGCGTTTTCAACTTAACAGTGAGTCCCTTTCAGTGTGCTGGACATGCTTTATTTCTTTTAAGCTGTGTTTGTAATAACACATGAATATTACTCAAACCGTTAAAGAATGAAAGCAAGTTATACTACTAAAATACAGCAATTGCCATTTAAGTTATAATAACCATGTGTTACTATCAGAATATGAACCAGGTACTCATCTATCAGAACTATATGCATTTAGAATTGGAAATAAAATATGCAGAAAGTCATAACAAATTTAATGTTACTGTTGTGTATCATGAATAAAATGTGTATTGTGACTATTAGAGTTTTGAATCAACAGTGTACAAAAATTTGTAGATATCGAAATATGAATGCAGATTTTGTGCATACAACAACATAAATTGATTCAATCCAGGAGTGAAATAGAGATGTCAAGTATCAGTTGCTTGTAATTGAAAAATATGAAGTTGTGTACATATTCGTTACATAACATTCTTGTTCTTGTGCACAGTTTTAGGCCCTGGAAACATGCAAATTCCATATATTTTTACATGCAAGACATTTAATGTGAAAGTCTTATATGTTTATAATATATAATAAACCAACAAGATGCAACTCTGGCAGTATTGTGTTTATTAACAACTACAGGTATGCTCTACATGTTTCGGACGCCCTTTGTGTCCAT